>Ga0207654_10000011_pt1 | contig 245470 bp, 209 predicted proteins | sample KBSC64metaG_FD_184355 | JGI IMG/M metagenome (GOLD analysis project Ga0207654, IMG submission 184355) | Corn rhizosphere microbial communities from Kellogg Biological Station, Michigan, USA - KBS C6-4 metaG (SPAdes) (version 2) | ecosystem: Host-associated > Plants > Roots > Rhizosphere >... | reverse complement strand
CGCGGAAATAATGAATGTCAGGCTGACCGGGGTAGCGCCTTTCCAGTCTTGAGGAAAAATCATCGGCGCGTGCGAAGTCGCGCGGCGATTGCGCGGCATAGAGGGCGGCTTTGCCGGCCAGCCATATCCGTTCGCGAAGTTCAGGAGGGTAGTTCTCGGGAAGATAGCGAAGGCGCAGAGATGCTATTCCCATCGCTTCGGATAATTCTGGTTTGTCGCCGAGGCGCGGAGCTACTGAGGCCAGCAGGTAAAGAGACTCAACAGATCGACCGTCTCGCGTCAGCAATAGTGCGAAATGAAAGAGCGCAACATCGACCAGTTCAGGGGAGCCGGCCCAACCTGCGCCGGCCCAGGCGCGAAACTCTCGAAGTGCTGAATCGTGGTTTCCATTCTCATACTCGCACAAGCCGAGAAAGGCATAGGCGGGCCCGCGGTGCGAAGTGCTGGTCAGGTGCTGAAATGCCGATTCTGCGTCCTTGAAGCGATCCTGATCGTAAAGCAGGCTGCCCAGATACCACCATCCATCTGCCCAAGAGGCGCGCAGCTGCGTGCCCTCACTGTATAAGCGGATCGCATCCGGAACGCGATCTTGCGTCCGGGCTGCTTCGGCTTGTTTCGCTATCGTCTCGAAGCGAGAGGGAGCAGTTGCAGGCGATGCTGCCATGGAGACGGCAATGAGAAGACCGGGGACTATAAACGGCATAAGTTATGAAGAAGAATACCTGGGGCAACCGGAAGGGTCACCCCAGGTGTATTGGCTAGAAGGTATATTTTCCCGAGAATTCGATTACGCGATTCCCATAGTGATAGTCTGCGTACCCAAATTCCGAACAGGTTGGGCCCGGGCATGCTCCCTTGCTCGTGCCGGGGCCGTTGGTGAGAACGCCATTCTGATCGAAGTTCAGCTTGGCGTTGTTGTCTCCCGGAGCGAACGACAGCAGGGCATGGTTCAGGAAGTTGAACCCGGCAGCGCGCAGTTCGAGGTTCTGGTGTTCGGCGATGGAGATTCTCTTGAGCAACGTGATATCGCTGTTCCAGAAGTTTGGCATCGCGATGTACGGGAATCTTGAATTGCCGATTCCGGGGTGAGTCGGACCAGGTTGAGCAAAGCAAGCGCCGTTTGCGTACTGGTGAGACTTCAAGCCAGTCCGTGGATCGCAGGTCAGGATCGGAGCGACAGTCACGTCAGGAGACGCGACCAGCAATGCACCCGATTGAACGTTAGAGATTCCCAACTGGTAGCCGGAGTTCTGGACCATGAGCGGGCCGGACATAATCTGGGTGATTCCGGAGATCTCCCAGCCATTGGTAGCTCCTCGAACGATGCGGCTTCCCGTCGACAACTTTGGCAGGTCGAAGATATAGGAGGCATTGAAGGTGTGTGCGCGGTCAATGCTCAAGGGCGCCCAATACTCGCTTGCGCCCCAGTCCTTGAAGGCTGCAGAGGCGTTGGTGGTCCCGATGTTCTTGGCCCACACGTAATTGAGCGAAAGGGTTGCGAGCCTGCCAGAGCGAGTGAGGCTGGTCTGCATTGAGTCATACTGCGACTTGGCAGTGCTCTCCATCGCGTTCAGGCCCTGATAATACCCGTACGGCCGGAACTTCTGCTGGCAGTTTGAGTCGTTCAGATTGGTGGTCGTGTAGGCGCCGCACTTTGCTGTGACCGCAGATTCGGTCATTGCGCCAATGGGCACCGAGTTGAAGTTCACCCCGTTCTGCGTCATGTTGGAGTTGTTTCCAACATAAGCGAGCTCGAACATGAATTTATTCGGGAACTGCTGATCCAAATTCATGCTGTAAGTCGTGGTGTAGGACTGATCGTGGTTGTGCGCATCAATGACGGAGATGTTGCCGTTCTTGAAGTCAGTGGGTACACCAAAGACCACGCTCGGTGCGCAGTGATTGTTGCCCTGGTCGATGCCGCCGGCCGCATTGGCTGCGCACGAGCCGTTGCCATCGTTCTTGAACTGGTCAATCGACTCCCAGGTGTTGGCGGTTCCGGGAGCTCCCCAACCTACGGAGCCGAAGGAGGTATTTGCAGCACCTTGATAAGACTGAAGGTTCTGCGCATACCGGTACTGGCCCCAGCCGCCGCGAAGCACTGTCTTGCCGTTTCCATAAACATCAATGGACGCTCCGAAGCGAGGCGAGAAGACCACAGGATCAATCGATGCGCCGGCCTGCGAAACCCCCGAGGTCAGGCTGTGCCAGGTGATTCCAGGGTTCATGCCGCTGCTCGAGTACTTCTGGTAGTCGAAGACCGCCGCTCCGTACTTGTCGTTCGGATACGGGAAGCCGAAATGCTCGAACCGCATGCCGTAGTCGATGGAGATGCGGCGGTTAAGCTTCCAGTGATCGGTTGCATAAAACTCGAGCGAGTTCTGAACCATCTGGATCGCTGGTGGCAGGGCCTGCTCGAAGTAGCTGAAGTTGGTGCCCGCAAGCATGTCGGCGTAGTTGTTTCCGGTGCCGCCTCCCCACGGGTTGTAAGAGAAGACGCCCATGTACTGCGACCAGGCGTCTTGCGCGTTATACAGGTGCTCCCAGAATGCTCCGACCTTTACCGTGTGCGTCTTGTAGACCTTGGTCAGATCGGCGCCGGCACTCGGGATTCCCTTTTCGGCGTAGAAGTTGGGATGGTAATCGTGACCGATGTCGCCAATGTTGGGGATACTCTGCCCCCAACTGGTGACGACCGGCGCATTCGGGTTCCCGAAGACACCCTTAAGAGGGAAGTTCATTTGGCTGCGCAAGACCTTTTCAGGGCTCTTCGGTGAGCCAGGCATATCCATGTGGGTGTAACCGACGCGGCCTTCCGCGGTCAGAGTGGGTGAGAAGATATGCAGGAAATTGGCTGCATAGAAGTCCGAGGTGTTTTTGCTGAGGTCTTCGCTCGGGGAGGGGATGACCCAGTCACCGGCTGCTGACCAAAGGCCCAGCGGCTGAATTGCGTTCTCGCGCTGCCGGCTCCAGCTCACGTAGAACTTCGTTTTTTCGCTGAAGTTGGCGTCGATTTTGACGACGTTTTGCCAGGAATTCTGGCTCTGCAGCACCGGCTGAATGTAGTTGAAGCCGTGGCTGTCGGGCGCTCCGTTGGGAGATGTGGGCAGCGGCAGCGAGTTTTTCATCCACAACTGCGCGGCTGCTGAGATACATGCACTCGACATGACGCCGCCCGTGATGGTGCATCCCGGACGAGCACTGGTAATGTCGCCGCTGGGCTGGTTGCTCATCCCGAAGCGGCCCGGCGAGTTTGTCCACGCGCTCATCCCGCTGAAGTCTCCGCTGAGCATGGCAGCAGTTGGAACAAACGCCCGGTTGATGCCGCCGAAGATCAGCTGGCGGTACGACTCGAATGATTCGTGGAAGAAGTACCGGTTTCTCAGTTTGTTGAACGAGGTGCCGGGAATCAGGATCGGGCCACCGAAGTTGCCGCCCGGGTAGTAGAAGTGCGAACCCGTATCGTTGAGAGCGCCCGGTGCGAGGCCGCTGGACGGGTCCGCTTCCGTCTGCTTCGAGAACTTGTCTTCCGAGTTTAATGCGTGGTTGCGCGCATAGAGGTGGACATCTCCGTGGAACGATGAGCCGCCCGACTTGCTGATGCTGTTGATTACCACGGGCCCCTTGGAGTTTTCGGCGCCGTAGTTCGAGGTCAGCACAGTTACTTCAGAGAGCATGTCGGGGTTCGGATTGACCGGAGTGGCCGACCCGGGAGCACCCGGATCTTCGACGCTCTGGCCGTCCTGGTTGATGGACATTCCGGTACCGGACTGCCCGTTAATGCTGACGCCGCCCAGCGCGCCTGCGCCCGCACCGCCCTGAACGGTGAAGCCGTTGATGCCGACCACCTGGCCGTTGTAGCCGGGCCGGTTGGTCCCGCCGTTGCTGATCTGCGCCGCGCCGGGAAGGATCTTCAGGAACTCCATGGCGTTGCGGCCGACGAGAGCGAGATGTTCAAGCTGGTCAGTGTCAATATGATCGGCTTTGGCGCCCGAATCGGTGACGATCAGGTCAGTGGAGTCAGCGACAACCGTTACAGTCTCGGTTTCCGCGCCGACCTTGAGAGAGATGTTGAGGCTCTTCTCATCTCCGGACTGAAGGACAATGCCTGAGCCCTTCCACTTTTCGAAGCCCCTGGTTTCCGCTGTGACCGTGTAAGTTCCAACGGGCAGCTGCGTAACCGAAAAGAATCCGGCGCTGTCCGTCACTGCTTGTCGGATTACCTTGTTGCCCTCGTTTTGAACAAGGACCCTGACGCCCTGAAGAACACCGCCGCTGGAGTCGGTCGCGGTGCCCGACAAGTTCGCGAAGATCGATTGTGCAATTGCCGCGTGGTTTCCCGAGAGCAACGCCGCAACTGCAATAGCGACGAGGCAGAACCAGGCTCTATAGCCGGCTCTTGTCCTCCTGGCCACCCCTGAATAGTTTGAAATCATCTTTCGTCTCCTGTGCTGCTGACCGAGTCAGCTCATCGACTTGCGGGCTCTATGACGGCCCACTTACTTACTCGAGTCCATCTGTTTGCTTGAGTTCATCTCCCGCAAACGTTTTCTTAGTCGACCGAGATTCTGTGTCCGAGGTCCTCACGGAACCGAAAGCTCCTGTGGCTTTTCAGGTCGGTTGGAATGGATGGAACTCAAGCAATTGCGGACTCTAGCACCCAGATATCAGCGAAGGATTTGTTAATGATGTCGCTATTTTGTTGGCATTGTCTCCGAACGAGAATCAGCCATAAGGTGTTCTGTTTGTAAATGTTGACTGGCTGTCAACGATGTCACATCGCAGCGGAAAGGGGAACTTCCGGTGCGTTACAGCACCGGATTCAGTTCAAGTTCACTGACGCGGATATGAGTGAAGCAAAAGTCCCCGCACATGGAGAGGGTACGAGTAACCGCAAAGACCGAACCCCACGCGTGCGCTTTGCTTCGCCACTTGGGGTGGAAGGGTGATGGCAAGACGGGGGTCGGTTTTTACTGTCCTTCGTCGATGACCTCGATTGCGGAGATCGTGGCGTAGTTCACGAGGGGATCAAAGGTGATATCGAGCTTGCCCTCCGGCGTCGGCCTCAAGTGGTAGAAGGTCTTCGTGAGTGCGTGCAGGCTTCCGACCTCCTTGAAAATATCGAAATTATCGAGGAGTGTGGTGCCATTGCAGTAGACACGAAACACCCGGCTGCCCACTCCGATATTCCCGGTTGTATCTGGTATCCAATAAAGCTCGGCGAAGTGAAGCACGAGCGTATAGCGGCCGCGCGCGTCGACGGGAATGGAATAGGTGAAGTGCCCGTAGCGCTCCTGAGCGTAGAGTTTTGGGTCGGGGGTGCCGCTGACCTGACGGGGTGGATCGGACACGACCCCATTCTGGAAATAGTTGTCAGGGTGCCACAAATTCCCGCTGTGGTCTGTGACTGTGGCAGCCTGCATTACGAGGCGGATCGGGAGTTGGCGATGGGGCAGGCCCGGCAAAATTTCCAAGGCGTTGAGTAGCGGAGTGGTTCGGCCCGACGGAAATTTGAGATGGAGATAGCCATCCTTGTCCGGGGAGATGTCCTTGAAGACTTTCTCGTCGGCGATGTTCGGTCCGAGAGCGTCGGCACTTATATTGAAGGACTTCAGGAGCGGTCGGCCGTTCGCGGTCACGTCGAAAAACTGCGTTTCATCGTCAGGGGGAGACGCGACGAAGAAGAGATGCAATTCATAGATCCCGGGAGCCAGCGGTATGTCGTAGGAAAACTCCCCTCCAGTTCGCCAGTGATCGAACAACATTGGGTCGACAGTGCGTGCAATTGTCGTCTTGGGACGTTCAAAACCGGCAGAGCCCGTGAAATAGCGATCGGCCTCCCAATAGGCACCCGCGCTGTCGACTTTCGGGCTCCCGGTATAGCCGGCAAGCAGACGCAAGGGAACAGTGGCTGGATTTGAGGGTGTCGCAGAGCCGGAGTCGACAGCTGACTGGGGCTGAGGTGCAGCCGGCGAATCAACGGGGTGACTTCGGTTCCACAGGTGAAAGCCACCCAAACCGATGAGAACCAGAGCGGTAAGCGCAGCTACGGCGAAAAGTATGCGTCTTTTTGCGAAATGCGAGCCACCACGGGCAGCAGTCTCTGCTTTATCAGCCTGCGCAGCATTCTCAACTTCTCCGGGATCAACCTGATCCGAGATCGGAATCCGGTCGAGTTCGTCCATATCGGACTGCTGCCTGGCAGTCACGGAGTCGCGACTGACGAATTCCGGCGCGTAGGTCCGAAACGGAATCAGGATCTGGATGCGATGATCTCTGCCCTCCGTGTCGTAATACTCTTTGAGCTTTTTTCGGAGGCGATAGACCTCGGTGCGCGCCACAGAGTCGGTTGAGTCGAAGGAGGATTTAGCCCGGCCGAAGACCTCGGTAGCAATGTTGTATTCCGTGATCTGATCCGTCTGGCCATTCAGGTACTTCTGCCCAACGAATTGCAGGAGTTTTGCAAGCCGCGGAGATCGCTCCAACGCGGCAACCACTGTCTCCAACTCTGCCCGTTCTGCATCCGCGGAGAGCGGTGCGGAGCCCAGCGCCATAGGTCCACTCCGAAGCTTGAGGCCATTCTACAACGCTTTGTGACATACGAAACATAGAGCGCACGCTGTTCAAAATTCTCCGCCAATGACTTGCAAAGTATTCAAGAAACGTCATTTGTGCCATTCTGCGAGACGCGAACAATTCTTCGACATCATTGACACCCTAGTGCACGCCGGAGACCGATACATTTACCTTTCAATTCGTTGTCAGTAGCCGTTGTACTTGAGGGGAATCGTCGACCCTGTCTGGCCGGTTCTTGTACCCTCTGTCGCGGAGCCTCCGGCCTTCGGGCTCCGCGATTTCTTGGCTGACCACAACGTTGCCATTAAGCTCAAGGAGTTCATGTATAAATCGATCGTTTGCCGGTTGATCGCTCTATTCTTCGCTGCTATCGCCAGTTCGATTCTCCCTACCCCCTTCGCGAACGGCCAGCCGGTGTCGGTGAGACTCATTTCTGTGGATCTCAGCAATACTGCCGGACCGGTGGACCGCTTCTTCGATCTGTCCGTCGGCTCCGATTACCCAGGCACGCTGCTTAGGGCGGACAGCCTGGCTCAGTTGAAGACGACGACAGACGAGCTTGGCTTTCGCTACATCCGTTTTCATGCCATCTTCCACGATGTGCTGGGAACGGTTAGGGTCGAGAACGGCAGACCTGTCTATAACTGGACGAAGATCGACCAGCTCTACGACGCACTGCTGGCGAGGCATATCAAACCGTTTGTGGAACTGGGATTCACACCGGAGGCGTTGGCCACTTCGCAGAACAGCATCTTCTTCTGGCACGGCAACACCTCGCACCCGAAGCCAGAAGGCTGGCGGGACCTTATTGATGCATTCACCCGCCACATCGAGGCACGATATGGAATAGCCGAGGTCCGCACCTGGTTCTTTGAAGTATGGAATGAGCCAAACCTCGCGGGCTTTTTTGAAGGGGCCGACCAGAAGGCGTACTTCGAGCTTTACGAGCTGACCGCGAAGACGATCAAGGCTGTTGACCCTGCATTGAGGGTGGGAGGCCCAAGTACGGCTGGAGCTGCGTGGGTTCCCGAGTTCCTCGCTTATGCGAAGCAAAGTGGCTCACCCGTGGATTTCGTGACGACGCATACATATGGCGTCCTCGGCGGATTTCTGGATGAGTACGGTCATGCCGATACCAAACTGGATCCATCTCCGGATGCGATCGTGGGCGATGTGCGTCGGGTTCGTCAGGACGTTTCCGCTTCCGCCTTTCCCGGACTACCTCTGTACTTCACGGAGTGGAGCACAAGCTATACGCCGCGGGACTCCGTCCATGACTCCTATATCAGCGCGCCCTATATTCTCGCCAAGCTCAAGGGCGTGCGGGGCATTGTTCAGGGCATGAGCTACTGGACCTACACCGATCTTTTCGAAGAGCCGGGTCCACCGACAGCTCCGTTTCAAGGCGGTTTCGGGCTGTTAAATCCTGAAGGTATTCGCAAGCCGGCGTTCTTCGCTTACAAGTATCTTCACGCGCTCGCTGGAGATAATGTGCGGTCAGACGATGCCCAGGCGATGCTTTCGACAAACGACGGCAACTTCACCGGCGTGATCTGGGACCTTGAACAGCCCAATCAGCAAGTAAGCAATCGATCCTTCTACACGAAACCTATCGCAGCGCTTCCCGCAGCGCCGATAAAGTTGCGTGCGACGCACCTCACTCCCAGGGCAAGTTATCGCCTCGAGGTCTATCGAACCGGCTACCACGCGAACGACGCCTACACTGCCTATCTGGAGATGGGCTCCCCTGCGCAGTTGACGGCTGAGCAAACCGCAAAGCTCAATGACCTGACGCGCGACGCACCTGAAATGTACACGGTGATCGAGGCTGGCAAAGATGGTGTGATCGAATTCCAACTACTAATGAACAGCAACGACATCCTTCTAGTGAAGCTGTTGCGAGTGGCATCGATGGCTCAGAAGACAAGAGAGTAACTCTGCCCTGCTTCGTGCGCTCACATTGACGCTTCTCGAGACGAATAGCAGGGCACAATAGTTCCGAGGCAATTCGATTCACATGTGCCTTCATCAATGTTTTCACGCGTCGATCCGGACAAAAGGATCGAATGGCGACAGGTGAAAAGAATGAGAATCGGAAGTTCGTGTTAAGTGGCGCTCATCATTAGTTCACTCTCGGGGCTGGGGTAATCGCCGGTCAAACCGAAAGCAACTGCATCCACAGAACCCCGTGAAACCAGTGCTACCCATACCTCAGATCAGGAATATGGCCCGGCACCCGGTCCGGGGCAGCTCTTCGTCGAACATGTGCTATCAGCCGATCGATCGCTCGCCCGAGGAGATTGACCGCGACGTCAGCATATTCGTGATGGTCGATCACGAGGGCACGCCTTAGTAACGGGAAACGGGCATGTGGCTAACGACCCACTTTGACGTAGAGTCGCCATTGCGTCCTTGTGGATTCGGAAGCCTCCCGCGATGTTCACCCGCGCGAATAGGCCCGTTATACGGCCAGGTGGCATTCGTGGAAATTCATGCGAGATGTGTGCGGTAGCCGACTCACGTATGGTCAGATCCTGATTGGGCAGTACGGTCCATCAGCGGACTAACGTCTTAGAGGATTTGCTCCACTACGCTCGGTACCTCAAACGCGTCACAACGATCGCCCGCAGAATCACGAATAATGAGCGTCGGTTGTTTGGTCATCTTTCCTTTGGACATTCCAAATGTACTTGTGATACCTTTGCAACCACCAAAGGAGCGATTGTGAGCGCCGATAGATCGGAAGTTCTGCAAGGCACACTCGACATGATGATCCTGAAGACCCTTCACGCACTGGGTCCGTTGCATGGATTCGGGATTGCGCGGCGCATCGAACAGGTAAGCGAGGATGTTCTTACGCTTAATGAGGGCACGGTTTACACCTCACTGCTGCGATTGCAGCAGCAGGGATGGATCGAATCAGAGTGGGGGACGTCGGAGAACAATCGCAAAGCGAGGTTTTATTCGATCACCCGGAAGGGGCGAAAACAGTTAGCAATCGAAACGGAGAATTGGGAGCGGATTTCCGGCGTGATTGGCCGTGTCTTACGTATGGAGGCGCAGAAATAGCCATGACTTCCTGGTTCGTTCGACTTGTTTCCAGAGTGCGCGGGCTTTTCGGCCAGGAAGAGGCCAACTCCGAATTTGACCTGGAGACCGAGACGCATCTGCAACTGTTGACGGAGCGGTTCATTCGCCAGGGCATGGATCCGAAGGATGCCTGGTCAGCGGCGCGCCGTCAGTTCGGCAACAAAACGTTGCTGCGTCAGCATCATCGTGAATCGCGCGTGTTGTTTTATCTCCCCAATCTCTTTCGGGATCTTCGCTACGGCGTGCGCATGTTGCTCAAGAGCCCGGGATTCTCATTGATCGCGGGGCTGACGTTAGCTTTAGGAATTGGAGCTACGGCTGCGGTATTCAGCCTGATTCAAGGTGTGCTGCTCACCCCTCCGCCTTATCAACAACCGCAACAGTTGATGCTGATTCCAAGCGCGCGCACTGACGGGAAGAAAATGGACAGCCCGCGGGGTTGGCCAGCACAGCAGTGGATGGAATGGAACCAGAGGGCAGGATCATTTCAAGGAATGGCCGGTTATGGCTGGACCTTCAATTTCCTCATCCGCAATGACGGCAGCCAGTCCATGCAGGGCATGGAGGTAAGCAAGGACTATTTCCGGATCATGGGCCTGAAGACGGTGCTGGGGCACGGTTTTGACGATTCAGACTTCGGGCAAGGGCACGTAAAGTCGATTTTGCTCGGATATGAGTTTTGGCAACGCGCGTTTGGCGGCGACAAGGACATTATTGGCAAGACGGTCCGCATCAGCCGCTGGGACTCTTCGCCGGTCGTGATCGGAATAACCGAACCAGGAGCGCGTTTCCTTCCCTCGCCGGGAGCAGCAAAGGAGCCCAATTACGACGTCAACGCCACGGTAGATCTGTGGGTGCCTGCCGCTCCGGATCCGAAGTCTATGAAAGATCCCGATTGGTATGTGGTCGGACGGCTGCGCGATGGAGTCGCTCCGCAGCGCGGTCAACAGGAACTGGCCGCACTCACCGCAAACGAGGCGAGCACGGAGAAACAGTTTGAAGGATTCACGCCAAAACTGGAACCACTCACGGATGAAATGAACCGAGATGGCAGACGAATACTTCTCCCATTGCTCGGTGCGGCGGCACTGGTGCTGCTGATCGCCTGCGGGAATGCCGCTGCTTTGCTACTCGTGCGAGGACTGCAACGGCAACAGGAATACGCGGTGCGGATTGCCATGGGGATGGGTCGCGGAGGCCTCCTGCGCCAGGTTCTCTCGGAGAGCCTGCTCCTGGCAATCTTCGGCGGAACCATGGGCGTCGGGTTAGCCGTTGCCGCCGTTAAATTGTTCAAGCTGATTGCCGGACATGCTGTTCCTCGCCTCGACGGAGTGACCCCCGGCTGGGCAGTTTTGGGTTGGGGACTTGGGTTGGCCGTGCTTGCTGCGTTCTTCGCGGGAGCGATCCCGGCCCTGCCCGCCTACCGGCTGAATCCCATGGATGTGTTAAAAGATGCCGGTCCCAAAGGGACGGCGGGCATCGGGGAAAGGCGGCTGCTGCGTGGGGTCGCGATGCTGCAAACGGCATTGACGTTAGCACTGCTCGTCGGCGCCGGCCTTCTCATTCGTACCATGATGGAAATCGCGCAGGTACCCTCGGGATACAACACAAACCACATCCTGACGATGAGTGTCACCGAAGTGCAAAGCCACGATAGCTGGCTTCCATTCCACAAGCAGGCGTTGGAGCGCGTTTCGGCAATTCCCGGTGTGCAGTACGCCGCGTTCGCCTGGGGTGTGCCCCTGACCGGAAACAACTGGCCTGCGACTATGGATATAGAGGGTCAGCCGACCGCGGCAAAAGAAAGCGACAAAATCGCTGTGCCGCTACGCGCAGCCACGCCCGACTACTTCAAGTTAATGGGACTGGCGCTGATCAGCGGACGAGAATTTCGTTTCACTGACGACGACAAAGCGCCGAAGGTGGCCATCGTGAACCAGGCATTTGAACGCCGCTACTTTCCCAATAGCAACTCAGTCGGACGGAAGATCTGGCTTAGGGGCCGGGATAAGCCGGGAATCCAAATCGTCGGCGAGATCGCGAATGCAAGGACCGACGATCTAACCGAGCAGCCATCTCCGGAGGTCTATCTGCCCCTCTGGCAGGCGCAGGCGTTCTCAAAGCATCTGGTAGTCCGGACCTCGGCAGATCCACGCACGGTAATAGTCGCGATCGAGCGCGAGCTGCGTGCCGTGGATCCCACTGCAGCGATCGAAAACGTAAAGACACTCGACCAGATTCGCGACGATTCTCTTGCCTCACGGACATTCGCCATGCACCTTCTGACAGGGTTTTCCATCCTAGGTAGCGTGTTGACGCTCGTGGGGATTTACGGATTGATTTCACTCTCCGTTGCATCGCGGCGTCGGGAGCTGGCTATCCGCAGCGCAGTGGGCGCACAGCAAAAAGACATTCGCAGGCTGATCTTCGGAGAAGGATTCCGCTTAATCGCCGGAGGTGTGCTCGCTGGAATAGCGTTGGCGGTCATTTTGTCTCGGGTGTTGAGATCCTTCCTCTTCGAAGTGCGCCCCAGCGATCCAGCGACCCTCATTATGGTTGGAGCTTTATTCGTGGGGGTTGCGCTCTTGGCGTGCTGGGCGCCGGTGCGGCGCGCTGGAAACGTCGATCCCCTGGAGGCGTTGCGCTACGAGTAAAACTTGGCTTTCTCAAAACGAGGCCTTGGACGGGCGATAGCCAGTTCACCCCTAATCGAAACTTGATTTCATCTGACCCTCTCAGGCGAATGCACGCAGCGGCCTTCGGCTGAAAGCTATTTTTCGACTACTCCCCGGAAACGGGCATCTCGCCAGCAACCCACTTTGACGTAGAGTCGCCTATGGTGACTTGTGCCTGTTCCGGCCAGAGCAGAATCGCGAATGTGGACGAGCGGTAAATCGCAAACTCGCTCATCGACCTGTTTACTTCAGGGAAGCCGGCCAGTGTCATGGAACGCGATTTTCCGGATCTCGTTCATGACCCCGGATGTCGCCTGTTCTTAGAGTCAGGAGGTAAACCGGCGCACCCTGGGTCCACGATACCGCGTCGGTGGGTGAACAGTTAACATGGCGCTGCCAAGCTTTTCATCGATTTGCTTAATTTCCCAAGAAAATGCTCAATCACTGTGGGGGATTTTGGGGGGACCCTAGCGGGAAAATGAGAGGAGATAGAGGTAATCGCGTATCTGCGGAAATGTGCCTAACTTGTTGAAGCAGAATACCGTAGGGTAGTTCAGGGTACCTAAGGGAAAAGGCCCAGAAGGGCCTTCTAAGCCGGGGGTTGTGGGTTCGATTCCCGCCTCGCCCACCATCGGGAACTTTTTCCGTCCGCTTTTTGGCCTTTTCCAGCAGAAGCGATGCGCATTCCGTTTCCGAGCAGATCGGGCGGGAGAGATCGCGATTCCGATTGCGAAGAGATCTCTGTATCGCTTTCCAGTGTTGGAGCGACGGTCTATCGGCTTGTCTTCGATGGACGTTTTTTAGCTGATTCCCGCAGCGTCGATTGACGAACGACCAATTCTGGCTTCAGCACTACTGTTTCCGGTTTCGGTGGTGTCTTCGCGCTTAGAATCCCGAGCGTTATTCTGGCAGCCTCTTTGCCGATTTGCTGGCTATGCTGGTCAATGCTGGAGAGCGGGACGCGAAGAGAATCGTCATAGTGCAGGTTCCCGCAACCGATCACCGCGACCTCCTCAGGAACGCGTACTCCACTTGCCAGGGCATAGTTGATCACGCCCATTGCCATTGGATCATTGAAGCAGAAGATTCCGTCAGGCCTGGGATTCAGGCTCAACAATCGGCGCATGGCATCGGCTCCGCGCTGCCTGCTTTCGCTGTCACCTCTCTGTTCGGTGATGACGTAATCGTCGATCACCCTCATACCCGCCTTCATAAGCGTCTGCTTGTATCCCTCGAGACGCCGCTTTCCGGTACTCGTCTCCGGGCCACGAATATGAGCTATTCTCTTGCAACCGATGTCGAGGAGATGCTGTGTTGCCATCCTGCCCACGACCTCGTCATCTACTCCAACGAAGTTTGCGGCAAGACCCGGCAAGATGCGATCGATCAGAACGTAAGGTGTCTTTTGCCGTTCGACACGAAAGAACAGATCTTTTGTGGGACAGCACGAGGCGATCACCAAGGTATCGAGACGCCGCGCCAGCAACTGACTGATCTCCTGCTGCTCCACCTTGGGGTCTTCTTCAGAGGAAGAAATGATGAGGTGATAGCCGCTCGCTCTCAATATTTCGGAGAGCGATTTCGCAATCTCAGCGAAAAAGGGGTGCAGCAGGTCCGGAACGACGAGCCCAACGAGGTAGGTACGGCCGGTTACCAGACCACGCGCAGCAAGGTTTGGCCGATAGTCCAGTTCTTTGACCCGGGCGAGAACCTTGTCGCGTGTCTCTTCACTGATGTCGGTGTGATTGCGCAAGGCCTTCGAGATCGTGATGACCGACACTCCAAGTTCCCTGGCAATGTCCTTCATTCGCACTGTCATGCTTTATTGAACCGTATATCGGTTTTCCAACCTGATGCGATCGCAATCTTCAGGTCCGCTGACTCGTTCATGCCTGGAATGATCGCGGGCGGTCGATTCAGCGGAGTGCAGTTGTGATCATCAGGTTGAGTCGAACTCCTCCTGGTCCATTGTCCCGTCATGCACAATGTTCGACGTTCTCGCGCGAATCAAGTACGGTTTACCGATTCGCGCCTATTCCGGGGATCCAGATCCGCAAACTGGATTACCGGAATCGGTATTCATATCAGGGTTGGTTTTCAGCCCCGCGATTTTGAGCACAAGCGCCTCATGACTGTCCGGGGACGAAGGCACGGTTACCGCGAGCCCTGTGTTGTCCTGCCTGAATTTGAGCGATCCGCCTCCGAGCATTGCGACCGAGCTCACCGGTCCAGCAGGTCCATCCTGCGGCAGGGAATGAATTGTGATTTCCGGTCCCAGGGTTTTACCCATCACGATTGCATAGAGAGTGTTTTCTTTCACCGTGAAGTAGATGTGGTCCTTGCCTTTTTCGTCGAATCTTGTCCAGGCGTGCGTATCGTAAATGGCCTCGCCGTTCGTTTCGAGCCATCTGCCCACAGCCAGAAGAGTATCCTGCTGGTCCTGCGGGATTGTCCCGTCTGCCTTCGGTGAAACGTTGAGCAGCAGTGTGCCGTTTTTGCTAACGGTATCTACCAGCCACCCAATTACGGTCTCGGGCGAATTGGCCTTGAGTCCGTCTACGTAGCCCCAACTCCGAGTGCCGATGGGCCTGTCCACGACCCACGAGCCCCCACGGATCCCGTCGGGCGGCCCGCCTTCGAAATCCAGGATTGAAGCGATGGTCTTAGTGTTTGTGCCTGAGGGCGCGAATGCCGCTTTTTTTGTAGTGAATGAGACCTCTTTGCCCCAACTCCTGGCGCGGTTGTAGTAGTACGCAGCAATCTCCAATTTCAACGGATCAATATGGCGCTGATCCACTCCGTTATCGAAGTAGATTAGATCCGGCTGATACTTGTCGATTAATTCAACATTGCGCTCATACCAGTTCACCAGGAAGCGCTTCATGGCTGCATTGCTGCGGTCCGCGTAGTTGTAGAAGTCGGCCCACTTCGGATCATAGAGATCGAGCTTTTCGGCCTTCATCTTTTCGGCCAGTTCGAGCGGGGGATTAATGAACTCGAAGTTCTCAATTCCGTGATTCGCGACTCCGAGCTTCATCCCATGTTTCCGCACGGCTTTGGCGAGTTCACCGATGACGTCTCGCTTTGGTCCCATCTGCATTGAATTGAATGGAGTCACCTTGCTATCCCACATGGCAAAGTTCTCATGATGCTGCGCACCCGGCATCACATATCGGGCGCCGGATTTCTGGAACAGCGTAGCCCATGCATCAGCGTCGAAATGCTCGGCCTTGAACATCGGGATGAAGTCCTTATAGCCGAACTTGTCGACGGGCCCGAAATGCTCGGTGTGCCAGGCGCGGGTGCTGTTTGGTCCCTTGTTGACGCCAAGCGCCATATCATTTCCGCCCAGCACTTTGAGAACGCTGTCGTTTCCGCCGGCGTAGAGAAACTTTTCATACCATTCGTTCCCGTGCGCCGGCACCGAGAAGATTCCGAAATGCATGAAGATGCCGAATTTGGCGCCTTTGAACCAGTCCGGAACTTTGTAGTTCTCCTGGAGGGATTTCCACGCTGGCTTTATCGGGCCGGAAGCCATCGGTGTGGTGATTTGCTTTACGGCATCCTCTACAACGCGCTGACTTGTCTCAGGCGCCATATCAAAACCTAAGCTATTCCCACCCTCTCCCGCGCACTGCGCGTTTACGGATGCTGGAAGACCGGTCAGCATTGCCGTCAAAATCACCAAGATCGCGAGAGTCGCCGACCTATCTCGATAGGTGTGCGCATTTAGACATCCAGGAAATCCCCTCATGTTGATCCACCTACTTTGGAAGAAGAATTCGTAATTCGTGAGCAGATTGCCAGTGAACTCTGCGAGTTCCAGAAAAGCAATTCAAGCGATCGGAAATTCTGCCTTGACACGTGCGCCAAGTGTATCGCTATGCGTGACGTTAACGGTAAAGTAGCCTTTAACGCAAGCAAATAGCTGATGAGGAAGCAAGTAGGATTGCGGAGATTCAGATTCCCACGCTGGCAGATCCTGATCACGGATTTACCCGAGGCCCAGGAAGCAGATTCGAACCCGAGTGAGTGTAAGCGCGTTGTCTGCCGGAGATCCAAAGTTAGCACAACATTCAAATGGGTCCCAGGCCTTCACAAATGCTCCCGAGTTGCCGATATCCTCCAGAGCTCTTCATCGTTCGATCGGGCTCAGAGATGGCGGATCCATGTTGGTTTGTGCTCGGGTTGTCCTTTCTTGCTTGTTTTGTTTGCCTTCAGGCTCTTTCAGTCGCAAGTCCTGGTTTTTCGTGCACCGCCACTGGTGCTTTGCACTCCTGATCGGGTGTGGGCTATCGGTTCACGCACAAGCGTCTCCCTCTTTATCCGCCTTTTCATGCGCGAATGCCACGATGGCGGGCAGCGGCACCGATCTATGTACGGTCGTCATAAGCGCACCTGCGATTGCACCTGGATTTCGTGTCGCTCTTGCGTCGAATAACCCGGCCATCGTAATCGGCCCAGCGTCACTGGTGCCGGCTGGCGCAACCAGCCAACAGTTCAAAGTGACGGTCAATCCGGTCTCTTCTCCTCAGACCGTAACTCTGACCGCGTCGGATGGACAGATAACCCGAACGTTCGCGATTCAGCTCAATCCACCTTCGCCCGCTCTGACTTTAAGCGTGTCGAGTGTGGCCTTCGGCACTGTACCGGTCGGGACGACTGCGACCCGGTCAGTTACGGTGACCTCATCCGGCACAGCACCACTGGTTTTGAGCAGCGTGTCCGTTGCGGGTACAAATTTTGCAGCCTCTTCCGGGTTGCCAATCACTCTCAAGCCCGGTGAATCCGCAGTGGTGACGGTCTCGTTCGCTCCCACCGTAGAAGCTGCGACGACGGGACAGCTGACTGTCGCGAATAACAGCACAAACGCCAATGCCGTGCTTGCCATGAATGGAAGTGGCGGCCCGCTGCTTACTGGCTTTTCCTGCGCGAACGCATCAATGTCTGGATCGGGAACCGACCTCTGCACGATCACGGTCAATGTGCCGGCTATTTCACCGGGATTTCGTGTCGCGTTGGCATCGAACAACGCAGCTATCGTCGTTGGGCCTGCATCGCTAGTGCCCGCGGGCGCCACGAGCCAGCAATTCAAGGTGACGGTCAATCCTGTTTCTTCCACCCAGTCCGTGACGTTGACGGCGACTGACGGACAAGTCACACGAACATTCGTGATCCAACTCATGCCTCCATTTCCGTCCTTGTCGCTCAACGCTGCGTCACTGGACTTTGGGACAGTGCCGCTGTCAACGGTCGCCACAAAATCAGTGATGGTGACATCTTCGGGAACCGCACCCTTGATTCTGAATCAAGCGACGGTGGTGGGAGCCGGCTTCAGTGTGAGCTCAGCGCTCCCGATCACGTTGAATCCCGGCCAATCAACCATGATCAGCCTTTCACTGGCGCCAACGAGCGAAGCAGGTGTTTCCGGGCAACTGGTGGTTTCGAGCAACTCCACAAGCGGAACAGCCATGCTGCCACTGACGGGGAGAGGCGGACCGCTGCTGACATCATTCTCTTGTTCGAGCACTTCCGTGACAGGCGCGGTCACCGTTCTGTGTTCCACAGGCATCAACGCACCGGCGCTTTCACCTGGCTTTCGCGTGGCTCTCTCCACCAATTCTGCTGCTGTAACTCTCGGGCCTGCTTCACTGGTTCAAACGGGGATGACGGCACAGCAATTCACGGTCGCGATCGCACCCGTGCCGACCAGCCAGACGGCAGTACTGACGGCGAGCGACGGAGTAGCCTCAATACCGTTCTCCATTCAGCTTAATCGTGCCTTTCCAGTGTTAGCTCCTGAGACGCCGCAAATCGATTTTGGCAACGTGGCTTTGCAGGTCCCTGTCACTAGGATCCTGCGCCTTGACTCGACGGGCACGTTGCCGTTGGTAATCACCAGCGCGACGATAACAGGAGTTGGCTTTTCAGTGTCGTCGCCATCGATGCCGATCACTCTCAACCCTGGTCAGTCAACCTCACTAGGCATCACCTTCGATCCGGTGGCCGAGGGAGCATCGAGCGGCCAGCTGGTGATTGCAAGTAATGCATCAACAGCGAGTCTGGTGATCCCGCTGACGGGAGCTGGCGCGACTGCAGGTACTTTCTCGTATGCAGGTTCTCCGATCGCCAGCACTTATGTTCCTCCTAGGGCAGGATCACCAATCGCGCCGTCTTACTTCGGCATGACGATCCAGCACACGAGCACACCGTTTCCAGATTTCCCAGTTTCGACGCTGCGTTATTGGGATGTTGCTCCATGGGCGAGCATTGAGAGCGCGCGGAGTGCCTACGACTGGTCGCACCTGGATGCGGAACTAGCACTTGGTCAACAAAATGGCGTGACGGATTCTCTCTACACATTTGGGGACGTCCCGCCATGGGCATCGACGGACCCGGCTGCGCCGTGCAGCGGCGGAGATGGTGCCGGAACCTGCGCCCCGCCGGACCGCGCCGCGTTCGATGACTTCGTGACCACAATCGTGCAGAGATATTGCGGGAAGATCCAGTATTACGAGACCTGGAATGAAGCCAACATCGCCCCGTATTGGAATGGAACGCAGGCGCAAATGCTGGCGATAGCTTCAGATGTGAATCAAATCGTGAAAGACCCTGCGAATTGCGGATGTACGAATGGCGTTTGCTCTCCAGGTGGCGGCGTAAATCCCAATCACGTACTTCTGCCGTCGATCAACAAAGTAAATACGGCGAGTCTTGCCTGGCTCGATTCCTATTTGTCGCAAACCGGTTCGACGTATCCCTATGCCGACATCGCCGCATTTCACGGCTATGGCACGGTGTCCAACGCTAATCCGGAGCAGATTGTTTCGCAAGTTCAGTCTCTCAATCAGGTGCTCGCCGCGCACGGTCTCGACGGACTTCCACTCTGGAATACCGAAGCCAGCTGGGGCGCACTCACGACTGTGGGTGCAGATCAGGCAGCGTGGTTGATGCGTTACCAGACCGCACAGGCAGCCGCGGGCGTCTCGCGCTTCCTTTGGTATGCCTATGACAGCTGCGGGTGGGGAACTCTTTGGGTGGGTCCGTGGTGCACAAACACAACGATGCCGCTAGGGCAAATAAACGCGGCAGGCGCAGCTTATCCAGTGATCCAGACCTGGCTCAGTGGAGCCTCTCTCGACCAGTGCCAGGCTTATCAGAATGGACTTTGGATCTGCGCGCTGGAGCGCCCGGGCGGGTACAAGGCATGGATCGTGTGGAGTTCGACGGGCACATGGATTGATGTTCCGATCCAGGCGTCTTCTGGTCTGCTGATCTATCGTGACTGGCAGAATGATGTCAATGCGCTGGGCCCCGACCTTATGGTAGGCAGCACACCCGTGTTGCTTGGCAATCTCAATCCATGAGGATGCATTCGTTTCGAGGTTCGCTTTGAACCTCGACTGACGTATGTAATACCGCGTCAGATGAGAATGCGCAAGCTTCCACGCCCCTGACCGAACGCTCAGAAGCAAGTGAAGAGGCGGTTTAACCAGGAGACTCCGTGCGCAGCGCCAGGTGTGCATCGGATGCTTTTTGAGAGCAGGAGCGCCGTTTCAGGCACTCCTGTTCCTGGTTGTGTTGTTAGTCCTCTTTTCGGGAACGCTTCGGCGGAGCAGCGGCTGCTGCCATCGAATCCAGATACGCTGTTCCGGGGCGCCCTACGCTCACATAGGTAAATCCGGCATGGCGCATTTGTTCCGCGTCAAAGAGATTGCGCCCATCCAAGACGATTGGGTACCGCAGAGTGTAATGAAGCTTGGAGAGATCCAGTTCGGCAAACTCCGCCCAATCATTGAGGATCAAGAGTGCATCGCCATCTTCGGCCGCGGCATAGGGAGAATCGGCATAGCGCATATGCGTGCCTGGAGGCAGCACTTCCTTGGCGCGAGCTTCTGCGGCAGGATCATATGCGCTCACTATTGCACCCTCATGGAGCAACTTGCTCACGATATCGATGGCTGGGGATTCGCGAATGTCGTCCGTGCCTCCTTTAAACGCAAGGCCGAGCACTCCGATCTTTTTTCCGCGTAAGGTCCACAGGGCAGATCGGATCTTCTGAAAGAACCGTTGTTTCTGTTCCTCGTTGATCTTCTCTACTTCATGGAGGAGACCGAAGTCGACGCCCACCAGTTCTGCGACATGGCGGAATGCAGCGACATCCTTGGGAAAGCAGGATCCGCCATAGCCGATGCCTGCACGAAGAAACTTGTTGCCGATCCTACTGTCGAGTCCCATTCCTCTGGCTACTTCTTCAACGTCAGCGCCGGCTGCTTCGCACAAATTGGCAACCACGTTGATGAACGAAATCTTCGTAGCCAGAAACGCATTCGAAGCATGTTTGATGATCTCGGCCGCCTTGGTTGAGGTCAGAAGGAGGGTTGGCACTTCAGGTTTGCACTGTGAACAGGGGATTCGCTGGTCTCGGGAGTAGTACTCTCCTGATGTGAGGGGTTCGTAGATCTGTTGCAACAATTCGGAGGCGCGTCCGGTAGCAGCTCCAACCACGATGCGGTCTGGATACAGAAAGTCGACCACCGCGGTACCTTCACGAAGAAATTCAGGGTTCGACGCAACATCGAAGTGGTCTCTCGGTACGCCGTTGCGTTCGATGACGCGGCGGATCCATTCATTGGTGTAGACAGGGACCGTGCTTTTCTCGACGATGACCTTGTACTCGCCGATGGAACGCGCGATCTCGCTGGCCACGGCATCGACATACGATAGATCGGCGCTCCCGGTTTCGCTTTGAGGGGTCCCCACCGCAATGAAGACAGCCTGCGCTGCCTGCGTGGCTGCATGAAGATCGGTTGTAAATTCCAGACGATGTCCGCGATGCTGGTTCAGCAACTCGGGCAGATAGTCCTCGTGAATCGGAACGCCGCCAGCGTTGAGATTCCTAATCTTGTCTTCGTCGTTGTCGACGCAGATGACACGGTGCCCGAGCTCCGCGAAGCAGGCCGACGCGACCAGGCCGACATACCCGGATCCAACCACGGCAATAGTTACAGAGTGCATATCAAAATCCTCCGTTTGATGAGGGGAATGATGAGAATGAACCGCCTTAGGTGAAGCGGCTCCGGAGTTGCGGACGGATGAAAGCATCGACCAAAACAGCATTGTGCAAAGCGGTTCGGCAAACGCAAACGACCGCGCCATTGTTGGGTTCTGACGTGTTCGCGTGATCGAAGAGTTTTGAAGTCTCTCCTGCACAAAAGTGGTACCCGAATTCCTGTTCTCCAATTCATAGATGACGGATACTCAATGAAGCGAGGTTGCGCCCATCGCTGGACCAGTGGAGATGTCAGGGCACGTGCCGCCTTCATTACTCAATCGTTTGAAATCAATTTTCTGTCGCATGCCTCGCACAGGTTGCATGCTTGCCATCTCGTTGGGTGCCGGCTTGCTCGCCAGCTGTGGGTCGACGGCCACCAGTGCGCCCCAGCTGACACAACACTCATCTGCGTCGCTTGCGGCAATCTCCTGCACGAGCTCTTCGGCAACGGGTGCTATTTCAGATTCCTGTACTGTCACGCTGTCATCAGCGGCTCCTTCGAATGGAGTGCAAATTGCTCTCCTAAGCAGCAACGCGGCGGTAATCATTCCGCCTTCGGTCACCATCGGTGCAAATCTTTCCAGTGTCTCTTTCACCGCGACGATCGCATCGGTTCCCGCTCCCGTCGTTGTGACTCTTACTGCGAGCGACGGCTCGGTGAACAAAACATTCTCTGTCGCGCTTGCTTCGTCTGCAGCTCTGTCCGTCAATACGATGACTCTTTCCTTTGGAGATGCCGTTGTTGGTGTTCCTGTAATGCAGACCGTGACGCTGTCGTGCAATGGTGCATCCGCCGTCACGGTCACAAACGTATCGATTTCCGGGGCGGCATTTGCAATGGTGCCGCCGTCTTTGCCGCTCACGCTCAATCCCGGCCAGATCTCGTCTTTCGATGTGAGTTTCGTTCCTACTGCGGCCGGTGCTTCTTCGGGTCAACTCAGCATCGCAAGCGATGCACCTGCTCTCACCATCTCTCTTACAGGAACGGGAGCAACGCCCCAGGGCTTCTCCTACGATCAAAGCCCTCTGCAGGCAAACTACGTGCCTCCCGTTTCGTCAAACGCGATTCCCGCCTCGTACTTTGGAATGACGATCCATCACACGGCGACTCCCTTTCCCAACTTCGCTGTCTCTACCTTCCGCTTCTGGGATGTAGCGGCCTGGGGCACGATCGAGACGGCAGAAGGTGTTTATGACTGGACGCATGTCGATACATCGCTGCGCATTGGACAGGACAACAACGTGGCCGACTATGTCTTCGTATTTGGCGATGTGCCGGGATGGGCTTCTACAGATCCGATCGCGCCTTGTACCAACGGCGACGGCATCGGAACCTGTTCTCCCCCGAAAGAGTCCGCGCTCAGGGAATTTGCGACGACTCTTGTGCGCCGCTATTGCGGAAAGATCAAGTACTACGAGACATGGAACGAGCCGAACAACGCTTCGTATTGGAATGGCAACAACAGCCAGTTGCTCACTGTTGCTCAGCACATCGAGGCGATCGTGAAAGATCCCGCGAACTGCGGATGTACACGGGGCGTATGCGGACCGAACGGCGGTTCCAACCCGAACCAGGTTCTGCTGCCGTCCATCAGTCGTATCAACCCTACGAGCCTTGCGTGGCTCGATGGCTACCTGGGGAGCGCCGGCGCGGCGTATCTGTATGCCGACATAGCCGCCTTCCATGGTTATCCGAACTTGACCGACGCAGGGCCCGAACAAATCATCAGCCAGGTCACGTCGCTCAAGCAGGTGCTTGCCGCACACGGACTGTCGAATCTGCCGTTGTGGAACACTGAAGGCAGTTGGGGGAATGCGCCGATCGTTGACGAAGATCAGGCGTCGTGGCTCATGCGTGATCACGTCGCGCAAGCTGTAGCGGGAGTCTCGCGTTTCATCTGGTACGCCTATGACAATTGCGGATGGGGCACCCTGTGGGAAGCACCGTGGTGTGCCTCTCCGCAAATGCCCACCAGCCAGCAGACGATTCCCGGGAAGGCCTACGGAGTGATCGAGCAGTGGATGAGCGGCGCAAATCTCGTCGGGTGCCAACAATACCAAGACGGCCTCTGGTCCTGTGATCTCGACCGGCCCGGCGCACCGCGTACCTGGATGGTGTGGAGTTCGAGCGGGACCGTAATCAACCTTCCTATTCCGTTGCTGTCTGGCCTCACGCATTATCGCGACTCCCGAAATAACGAACAATCGTTGACGACGAACCTTGCTGTGGACCAGATGCCCGTTCTGCTGGAGAGCGTAGGGCCATAATGCCAGAAGAAGGCCATCTCAGTCTGCGATCTCCGCTGCAGCCGCTTCGAGAGAACCGATCTGGCTGGGAACGAATGAGTGGGAACGCTTTCGCTGAGGTTTATCGCCGAAGAACGCTTTGGCACGCAGGATTGGCTTTTCGAACGCGAACCACGAGAGCGTGGCAACGCTATAAGCGAGCGCAGTGCCGACGAGAAGATATGCTATGTCGTTCAGTAATGGATTGGACGGATAGAAGCGCCGGAGTTCAGTTTTGGTGGCCAGGCCAAACAAGGCCGAGTGCACCAGGTAGAGCCCGTAGCTAATGCGTCCCGTATACGTCAGGAACCGATTACGCAGCGGTAAGAACAGGGATAGGCACACCACCGCGCCGGCGACGAAAGCAATGGCAGAGAACTGAATCCATTTCGCCGGATAAAAGATCGCCACAGCGAACGCTACGGGCAACACGGCAAGTGCGACTCTCTTTAACTGTGTCGGCTCTGCCTGAGGCAGCCAGGAGGCAAGCAGACTTCCCAACGCCAGGCCATCCAATCTTGTCAAGGTGTTGAAATACATCGAGGCAGAAGGGCTCGCTGCCGCGAATATGATTCGGACGGCAGGCGAGAGTACGACCATCAGGAGTGCGAAGCGCCAGATCCACCGCTCTGGGAGCAACCAGACAATGAACGGCCATACCAAGTAGAACTGCTCCTCGATGGCCAGCGACCACGTGACACTCAGAGGGCCGGTGAGGTCGTGCCCGCTTGTAAGATTCTGCACAAACAAAATAAAGGCCCAACCGGGATGCGCATGCTTCATCGCCTCGGCGCTCCAATGCGGCGCAATTCTCGGCATCACCAGAAACATCAGGGCCAAGAGGGCAAAGTAAAGTGGCCAGATACGAAGCACGCGGCGCGCATAGAAGTTCAGAAAGTAGTTGGGGTTTCGTCGCGTCTCGAGAAGGATACGAGTGATCAAAAACCCGGAGAGAACGAAGAACAGATCGACCCCGACCCAGCCGAACGAGAACCAGTCCGACATGGGAAATGCTTTCACGTGATGACTGGCGTGAAACAGCATCACTAGCAGGACGGCAAATGCCCGCAAATGATCGAACTGCGGAATGAACTTCGGCAATTTCATAGCACTCTCCGACTACTGCAGACGGACAACTTCCACGCTGACCGATGCGTCTGGCCGCCCGTGAGCGTCTTTCAACTCGATCCGATAGCCGATTGGAACACCCTGCGCAGCATCCAGAGTCATGGACGCGGAAGATATTCCGTCATCCGCGGAACTCCTCAGCGACGCGGCGGGACCGCGCTTGTTCACAGTTCCAAGGCAAGCCACGGGAATTGCGCTCCCGTCGCTGCTCCCAAGACTATGTACGCGAACCGTGACTTGATACACGCCGGGTTGCGAAGTGGTAAGAAGATTGCCTTCTGTTGCGGAATCGGCAGCCTTCAGGTTTGTTGGAGCAAGCTTCGCGACAGTGCAGGGAAAATGGTTCGTTCCATCGAGGCACGTTCCCGCTTGTGATGGCGCGGCTTGTGCCGAAAGGTTGCTCATTGCATTGCCGTGGAGGTAGAGATTTCCGTCGACCGCGACTGAGGGTAGGTGGACGAGCAGAGAACGAGTTTTCACGACGAAACCGATCGCCTGGTTTCCAATCAAGACCAGCTGAGAGAGGTCATCGTTCGGAATGGCGATGTCGCTCGCCAGACGGTGTTTTGCTTTCCCTTGAAATAGCGAAAGCGCAACGCTCGAGTATGGCTTGGGGCGATCGAACTGGATGCAGTTGACGACGTTGTCGCTGCCCCAGGTTTCGTTGTTGAAGCAGCTGAACCCGACAATTTGATCGTTGTAGCCGTGAGCGTGCAATCCAATCGCAGTCGGTGTGTCGCACTCGACACCCCACCACTGCGCATCACCGGCTTCGTCGTCGAAACAGACTGAGGGAAGATTGCTGACATTGTTCCAGGCCGGGTGAGGACCGAATCCCCAGACATGAATGTCCTGGAAGGGTTGATTGTTGTGCACACTGTTCCGTACACCGATGTCATAGCCTACGACCGTGATGTTATGCACGGTTGAATCGGTCCCCGTATCGCTCCAGATTCCCGCGCTTCCAGTTTGCAGGGCAATGCCTTTCGGCACGAAGAGATCGACGTCATGGATGCTGGCTTCGTATCCACCTTTTGAGCCTTTCGGTCCGATGTCGATTCCAGCGATCGAGGCGCCATTCAGCAGTGTCACCCCGGTAATCTCAAAGTGTGCGTAGTTGCGCATGGCGATGTGGCGTCGTGCCATGTTGCCGGAGTCGATGACGCCCGTCCCATAGATGCGATGACGGGTTGCAATCTCAGTTCCGCCAACGTCCACAACAGCATCCATTGGGGCCGTCGCAACCAATGTTCCGTCCAGATGGAGATCGCATGTGGCGGGCAGCTCGAGCGTGCGGCTGATGCGATAAGCCCCGCGCGTGCGGGGAAGTGAGAGGATACCGTTATTGGCGCTGCACGACTGCGCAGCCGCTTCGATCTGAGCAGTGTCGTCTTGCTTGCCGTCGCCGCGCGCTCCAAACGTACGTGCATCCACATGTGCGTCGTCGCGGTCCTGGGCCAGCAGAATGCCCGTGGGCACGAAGGAGAGCAGCATGGCCGCTGTCAGCAGAAGACCAGTTGAATTTAGGTGTTTTGACACATTACTCCTCAATTTGGAAGATGGACGTTGCGTAGCGCAAAAAAGGCCCCGGCATCGGTCAAATGCTGTGAGTCTGCATAGAGCAGCGTGCCTTGCTCCATGTATGCGCACATCCCGTTCTTGTCGCAGAACATCGATTGCAGGTCGATGACCGATACGTTGCGATCGTCGGTATAAACCCGAGTGAGAGCTTGTTCAGAGCGTGCTGCAGCGTCACGGAATGAAGCCGGTGCTCGACCAGCGGGCATACTTGTTTCCTTCATCCACGAAGCGAGCACCCGGCGCGCCGGAATCGCATCGGTGCGCGTGCGGTAGAGAGGGTCGAAGTCAAAGTTCGGCACGTCGTCGATCAAAACCACATGCTTGCCGGCGGCCTCGATTGCAGCGATCGTTGCGCTCAGCCCTGCAACGAAACGCTTGTTCTCTTCGGCGAGAGGTTGCGGAGTTGAGAGCCTTTGCTCGTCTCGCGCCAACAGTGGTTCGGGGACTTCGTCGAGGAAAGGATCTTGCCATCGCCCCGCAAGCACCACTGTGCGGATCTGTTCGCTTGTACGAATTTTCTCCAGAACGGTCTGATTGAACGCAAGACACTCTGGGACGACTGATGGATGCGCCGGCACAAATTTCGCGAACGAGACCAGCGGAAGACAAGAGGATTTGAGGTACTCAGCCAATTGTGCGCCGTGATCTGTGACTTCCTTGCGCAGTGCCGGAGCCAGGGCTGATGCGTGACTGTCTCCCCAAAGCGCCACGATCGGACCATTCGACGTCGGAGGCGAACAGAGCGGCTGGTCCTTGGGCGCGCGCTCCCCATAGTCGGCCAGGCACTCATCGCTCCGCGTCGCCGCGGCAAGGGTTGAAGCTCCTGCGAAGCGTTGAGGCACTCCGTGGCTTTTCCAGAGCGCGAGAGGAATCAGCGCCAATGCAGATGCAAGGGCGCCGTAGCGCAGCAGCAGCCGTGCAGGGGGAGTTGTACTCTGGCGGAACGGTTGCTCGATCAGATGGTAGGAGCCGAGCGCGAGACCGAACGAAACCACCGCGGCGCCCGCAGCGGCCCACGGTTGCAGAGGTCCACCCGAGACCACGCGCAAACACGCTAGAAGCGGCCAATGCCACAGATACCACGAATACGAGACCCTTCCGATCAGGGCGAGCGGAGATGAGGAGAGGACCACGCGGTTGATAGGACTCGATGGGGTTGCCAGCAGTAAGACGGTTCCCAGCACCGTTGGCAGAGCACAGAGCCCGGGGAACGGCATCGTGGAACGCAGGAGAAGGATGGGCGTGACGATGAGTACGAGACCCACCACACTGCTGCTCTTTACCCACGGGAGGCATGGCAAACCTTTACGTTCCGATAAGGCCAGCAAGACGCCTGCTCCGAGTTCCCATGCGCGGCTCGGCAAGAGATAGAATGCGCGGCTTGGTTGAGTAAATACTTCCGTTGATGCGAAGACCAACGACGCAATCGTGATCAGGCAGACGACAGGGAACAACAGCCTGCCTTTCTTCATCCGCGACAAGACGAGCATCAGCGGCGGCAAAAGCAGATAGAACTGCTCCTCCACACCCAGCGACCAGGTCATTAGAAGCGGGTTGAAATCGCTTGAGGCCTGAAAGTAATTCGCGTAGCGAAGGAAGTAGACGTTAGAAAAAGATCCCAGCGCGGCCAGTGCGCTCTTGCTTGCATCGATCAGCTCCTCGGGAGCGAGGAGGACAAGACCGACCGCAAGCACGAATGCAATGACGGTGAAGAAGGCCGGCAAGATGCGCTTCGCGCGGCGTTGATAGAAGTGCGTGAAGCGAAACGTACCCTTGTCGAGGTCTGAGGCTATGTGTCCGCCGATCAAATTGCCTGATAGGACAAAGAAGATGTCGACACCGGTGAAGCCACCCTTCAGCAGCGGAACTCCCGCGTGATAGAGCACAACACTCAGGATCGCAAGAGCCCGCAGGCCGTCAATGTCGGGCCGGTAGACTTTTTTTACGCCGCCCGTCATGTGCGATGAATTAGGCTCTCCTGGCATATTGGGCATCTCTACCAACCCGCCTCCATCAAGAGGGCAAGGTCCCGGGTTTCATACAACGCGGCTGACTGCCGATCATTTCCATTGAGTTGAACGCAATTTTCCTGATACAGCGAGGTCTCCTGCGATCCGGGAATGTGCGGGAAGTGAATTGGTTCAGGGCCGATCTGACGAACGCGAAAGCCCGCCCGCAGTGCCTGAACGTGAAGCCAGAGATCATCGGCGCGAGGGCATTTCTCTTCAAAAGCATTTCCCGCGCGGCGAATCGCATCGAGAAGTTCTGGCGGATAGATCACACCCGAGACACCTGTCGCGATTACGGAAGGATGGGCCATATCCGTAGAACACGGGGGCCAATCCCGATAGGGCATCAGTGCTCCGTCTCGCACCTGGATTCTGCGTGCCCGGTAGCAATGGACGGTCCGTGGATGGGTCTGGTAAGCCTTCGTCAATCCTGATAGCCATGTGCGGGGATACAGCACGTCGTCATCCGCCGTCGCGAGCGGCACAAGAAAACGGCTCTGGCTCTGGACATAGGGATAGTACTTTTTATGGGGTCCCCAGTTTGTGCAGATCTGGACTTCGAGTCCGCGTTGTTGCAGTCGACGCAACTCGATTGGTGGATTCTGGGCAACGTTGACTTCGTCGATCCACAAGATCAACCTGGATGGCAGCAGATCGCCGCGTCCGATTGATTCAATTGCGAGATAGACCTCCTTGAGACGCCTTCCGTAGCTTGTCAGGGAGACGACCGGCGCATCGCTGCGCTGGCCGATGACACTTCGCCGACTGAAACGATTTGTCAGTTTCAGGTGAAGGATCTCCGTCCTTTTGCGCATCACATGCGTCGCCTCGGCGGGATGCCTGAGTTTGTTGAGAATCAAGCCCGCTGTGTGCATTCGCTTCTCCTGTTGAGCTTGATCTGGAGCATCGTCCAGCAGAGAACCGCGAGAGCTCCATCGGTAGCGACGCTGGCCCATGCGGCGCCTAACCAACCGGCCCGAGGGATGAGCCAGAGATTCAGTCCCAGGTTCAGAACTGCGGCAATCACCTGCGCAGTTGTCCGCCAACTCTGAAAGCCTGCTCCGGTCAGGGCCGACCCTGTCATTTGGTGAACACTGCGCAACAGCGGGATGAGGCACAACCATCGCAATGCAATGGGGCTCTCTGCGAATCCCTGGCCCAGTACGAGGGGGATCAACCAGCTCAACGCAACCATGCCAACGGAGCAGAGCGCCGCGAGGGCGGCGGAACGTCCCAGCAAGCGGTAGGCCAAGTCCCATGTTGCCCGCAGATTCTGGTGCCCCAACTTGAACAAGCGCGGCATCGCTGCGTCGCGGATCGAAAAGATTGGGATCGTTGCTATATCGACAATCCGATACGCCATCGCATAGATGCCGTTCGCATGGTTCATGCCGTAATGGCTGAGCATCGTCTTGTCGAGATCGTTGTACACCGACGCAGTTGACATGGCAGCCGCGTATCCGATTCCCTCCGTTGCGTGCCCTCGGAAGGTGTGCAACGAAAACTTTGGCCGACCAAACTTCAGATAGATCAGGACAACTGTTGCGAGCGCCGCCATGCCTGAAACCGTCGTCGAGGCTGCCGCCCACTGCCACGCAGTAGCACGGTGCAGAAGATAGAGCATCGTCGCAGCAGTCAAGGTGCGCGCCGCGCTTGTAAGCAGATTGAGAATGGCGGTGGAGCGCATCTGCTCGAAGGTCTGGAAGACCCGGCTTGTCTCGACAATCAGCTGTGCAAAGATGCAGTTACTCACTCCAGCCAAGGCAATCAGGGCGGCACTGGAAGGATTGAGCAGATGAGCTCCTACAAAATGGAGGCCCACAACTGCGGCGCTGCCCACCACGAGGGTAACGGCGAGAATATTGCCCCAATAGACGGCAAAATTTCGCGTGTCGAGGGCGACATAGCGTAGAAACACAGTGCCGGTTCCAAGCGGGCCATAGGGAGCAACCAGGCTGGTGAATGCGAATGCGCCAGCATAGACGCCGTACTCGACGGGGCCAAGCAACCGCGCCAGCAGAATGAAGTACACAGCTTGTAGAAACAGGCCAAGACCTTGTCCTGCGACAAGCCAACTGGCGTTACGCACCAGAGAACTGGACCTGATCCGGGAGACTTCAGCGACCAGAACGTTCATGAGGTCGGCTCCGCGAGGTTTTGGCGAGTCACTTCTTTGCGCAGCCCGATGAATGCAGCGAAGGGAAGCATGCAGGTGAGGTTTGACGGTGTGAGCAGCAGACCCCCCTCAATATTCGAAGCGAACACGAAGAACAGGATCGAGGCATACCAGAGAACTTCCGGAGAGGTACGGCGTGACAAGTAACGACAGGCGTCCCAGGTCGCGCGGGCATAGGTGGCTGCATAGAGCAGAAGACCCACGACGCCAATTTCGAGCCAGAGTTCCAGCACTCCACTTTCGGCGCTCGCATACCCTGCAACGTTCAATTGAATCGCAACGTTTCCGCTTTCGCCCTGAAGCCCGTCCCAAAAGGCCTGGTATCCATAACCGTGCACCGGTTGTTTGGCAATGGATCGCTCCAGCACTTTCCAGATCACCGTTCGACCCGTCATGGTCGGATCTTTTCCGAGCGCGTACATGGCTGTCTCGAAGTTGAAAGCAAACCCGAGGACCAGAGCCGTGACGAGTCCGCCGCATCCCAGGGCGAGGAGGGCTGCATCGCGCCTCCGCATACGTTCAGTCACCTTGAGCAGAGCAACAAAGATCAGGCACAGTGACGTCACAATCCATGCCCCAGCCGAACGCGTCATCGCGATGATCAACAAGACGGTGAGAACATAGCCGGTCCGCAGAAATGTTGCGTAGCGATGATGAAGCTGAACGAAGAAGGCAGGAAGGAGAACCGCGAGCATCTCGAGTCCGCAAATATTCTTCTGACCGAAGATTCCTTGCCATGCGCCTAATGCATACTGGCCGCGCGCCTGCAATCCATATTGCGGAAAGAAGAAAACCATGACGAGACTGCCGATGGCGGCAACCGAACCCACCAGCAAGACAATCTTCATTACGTCATTGGCAGAGTAGCGTTCAAGCAGGGTCACAACCAGCAGCACATTGAGGATCATGCGAACCGAGTTGACCCCGCTCGTTGAAGGGTGAGTTGACCAGAAGACAGAAGCGACGGCCCAACCCAGGACCCCCACGATCAGGAGATGCCTGCGTAGCGCAGTGAAGATCGGGCGGCCTGTTCTGGCGATAAAAATGAGAGAGAGCGCGTAGACGGTGAAGCTCTGCACCTTCACGATGAGAGCATCGCTGGCTGATCCTGCTTGAATACCAAAGGTCTCAGCACCAACAAACGTGTTTAAGCTGCCTCGTTCAAACGAGAATCCGTACAATGACGCAAACACCAGGAGAATGGCGCAGAGCATCCAGGTATTGACCTGCGAAAGCAGATTCGGCCGATCTTGCAGAACGGCTACTTCCATACCGTCAGCCTCTCCTGATTCATGATTCCGTCGACATGCGCTGTGAACCGCTCCTTGAATCGCTCCGGTGCAAACTCCTGGGCGTGCTTCTGGATAGCCGGGGGATCGAATAAGTGTTCTCGTGCTTCGAAGCGAAGAATGCCGTCCTCGACCGATGCAGGTGTCTGCTCGGCAAAAAAGACCCCCGTATCCGAGCCTCGGCCGGGATCGTCGACGCGAATGGTTTCAAGGGCCCCGCCCTTTCCAAGGCCGATTACAGGCCGGCCATACGATTGGGCTTCGACCGGAACGATGCCGAAGTCGTCGTCGGCAGCAAACAAGAGGGCGCGGCAGTTGGCATAAAGCGCGCGCAACTGATCGTCCGGAACTCGTCCCACAAACTCGATGGTCTTGCCGGCGATCTTCTTCAGGGCCTGTTCTTCCGGTCCCCAGCCCGAGACAATGAGCTTGCGGCCTAATGCATTGCAGGCATGGATAAGAAGGTCGATGCGCTTCGTCCGATTCAAGCGGCTTACAGACAAGTAGTAGTCACCCACCGATGACGACAGGTAGCCGCCGCTGGTTTCAACGGGGGGATAGATGACGGCGGAACTTCGCCCGTAATATTTCTCGATCCGGCGCTGGATGTAGATGGAGTTTGCCGCGAAATAGCTGACCCGTTGCGCAGCCTGGTAGTCCCACTCGCGCAGCATCTTCGTAGTCCAGGCATACGCGGGCTTCTGCCACCATTTGGCATCCCGAAGATAGTTGCGATAGAGATCCCAGATGTGGCGCATCGGTGTGTGGCAATAACAGAAATTGATTGTGTTCTGGTCGGTAACGACACCCTTGATGCAGGCCCAATCAGAAGTGATCACGAGGTCGTAGCCCGTCAGATCGAACGATTCCACCGCGTAAGGAAACAGACCCATCATGGGCCGATAGACACGATCAATGACCGGAATTCGCTGCAGAAAAGAACCCTGAATGGCGCGGCCCTTCAACTTGGGCGGAATCCCGCTCTCGCGATAGAAAAGCGCGAAGAAGTCGGCCTGCGGGTAGATCTCACCGATAACGCCATCTACCTTCTCGGCGCCGCCGTTGGCGGTGTACCAGGGAACCACAATTGCAATGCGCATGTAAAAACACTCCCGTTATTGAGCAGTAAGAAGATTGAGTTCTTCGAGATAACGCCTTCGTGCAAAGTCGGCCGTAAACATTTCGCCTGCGATCTGCCGCGCTACCTGGCCATAGTTGGTAACTGACTGCGGGCTATCGATCAGGTATTCGAGGGCGCGCGCAAGGTCGCCGGCGTCGCCGCGTTCAAACAACAACGCGGCCTGTCCGTTACCGGTGATCTCCCTGTGCACGGGAAGATTGCTGAAGACGCATGGCAGGCCATACGACATGGCATCGAGTGAGACCAGGGGAAGACCTTCCGGGCCCAGGCTCGGATTGATGAAGACGTCGGCTTCTCGATAGAACTGTGAAGGATCCTTATGAAAGCCGGCGAAGGTAACGTCGAGACCCTGCGCCGCGATCTCAAGGGCAGCACGCTCGTCGCCCTCCCCCACGATGACGAGAGAAGCCATTGCGGGACCTCGCTTTTTTGCCAGGTGCCGCATCGCATCCAGGAGCAGATGCGCTCCCTTCAACTCGATTAACCTTCCGACAAACAGAAGGCGTAACGGCATTGTTGATCGATCGGAGGTTCGCGGTTCTGGAAGCCGCGGAATCCAGTTGCGAATTACGATCAATTTGTTTTCCGGCACGCACGTTTTCATGCTTTCTCGCACGGCGTCTGAGACGCAGACAATGCGATGCGCAAATGGGGCAAGTCGCTCGTAAAGGAAGTGCACCCGCCACCCGCTGCGCAGCCACGACAGCCTCGGCTTGTTCTCCACCAAGGTTAGGTGGCGCGTTGCCATGGCGCGCATTCCCAATAAGCGCGCCCAGGGCATCAAGGCAATTTCAGGGTAGCCGTTGACCCAGACCGTCGTGAGTCCGTGGCGAAGCCTCAACCACAGAAGCACGAACATGCAGAGAGCAATCTGAACTGCCCGGCCCCACTTGAGAGAGAAGCCGAGATCAAGCACGGCTATCGATGCAGGAGGGTTCGATAAGCGAAATTGAGGCGCAATCTTGATCAGCCAGAGCAGCGCATCATCGGACAGCAGAGGTAACAAATTCCGGGCATAGGCCTGCGCACCAGTAAACTCCGTCCCAAGGTCAACGAAAGCAATCTTCCTCGCTCTCTTCATCCTTTAGCCTCCGCCTGGGATACAAAAGCGCTTGTGGCATCGACGGCTGGACTGCGAGGAGCGAACCACAAGCGCAGGCGGCGAGTCAGGCCGCGCAGTCGAAGGCGCATCGGGGGAGGGAAGGCATACCACTTCAAAGCGGAAAGGAAGTCTGACAGGCGAACGTCACCATGACGCCGGCAGGCATTCCACAAGGTCAGGAAGACCTGAAATCTTCCTCGCTTGACCTCGCAGCGGTACATGCATCCGTGAATCAAAAACGCGATGTAGGCGCGCGGAGTCAGGATGCTGCCGCAGCCGTCGGCCCAGGCGAGGGACAACTCCCAGTTTGCTACTCGCGTCACAGAAGGACGTGCCTGCTCCTTATACATGCGGTATAGCGGTTGCTCGATCATCTGGGCTTTGATTCCGGGATACTTCATCGCGCGCAGATACCAATCCCAATCCTGGTGACACGTCAAACCCGGTGTGAAGGGCACAGCACGCAAAAGCGCGCGCGACGCGAGAATTCCCGAGGTCTGCGGACCCGACGTCGGGCGCCGCCCGCTTCCCGGACAGAAAAGGTATTCACCTGGATCTTCTTCTTTGCCGATCACGCGCCACGGCGAGACCTCATCCGGTTGTCCCGGCTCCCAATTGATGCGGCGGCACGTAATGAGAATGGCATCGCCCTTCTCTTCGAGAGCGGCCCGCATCTGGACCTCAAGCTTGTTTTCATGCCAGATATCGTCATCGTCGAGCAGGGCAATCCATTCACCATTGGACTGTTGAACGCCTCGATTTCGGGCTTCGCTCCCGCCTGCCGTTTCGCCAAGAACCAGGGACCGCAAGCGCCGGTCATCGATTGACTGGAGTGCCGCGACAGTCTCCGCATCCTCGCCATCGATAACCACAACAACCTCGATGGATGGATAGGTTTGAGCAAGCGCACTTTTAACCGCACGACAAACCAGCTGCGGCCTGCCTCTGGTGGGAATCACCACGCTGACCAGGGGAAGGGGAGTGTTCACAGACCCACGTCCTCTCTGTGCGTCGTGGAGATCAACCAGCGACGCGCCAGCAGCATCGATAGTAACCACGGTTCGACCAGATAACGATGCCAGAGCCGCCCAGGCTCAGCGATGAGGCGAAACAGCCACTCCAAGCCCCAACGGCCTGCCCATCGCGGCGGGGTGCGCACCTCGCCAGCCACATAGTCAATCGCGGCTCCGCTGGGGAGAATCACGCAGGCCGGAAGCTCGTCGAGGTTGTCCAGGATCCAATGTTCCTGGCGCGGCATGCCCATCCCTACCATCACCACATGCGGAGCAAATGCGCGTATTTTGGCGAGGACATGGGCATTGGTTTCTCCGTCAGGCTGGAAGTACCCGTTTTCGCACTCCAACTCAATGTTGGGATAGGCCGAGCGCAGCAACTGGGTTCCTCGTTCGGCGACTCCGGGTTTCGATCCGAGGTAGAACACGCGCCACCTTCTCTGTTGCGCACGAGCCATGAGAAGGGGGAGCCAATCGACATAAGTTACGCGGATGCCGCGATCCATCTTTCGGCCGAGCAATCTCCCCAGAACAATCACACTCATGCCATCGGCGTGCACCCATCGCGTGCGGCGGAAAAAGGCCCGCATCTTCGAATCCTTGTGATAGCAATACAGGCTGTGCAGATTGTGATTGGCGATGATCGATTGCTGTCCGCTTGCGACCTCTTCATCGACCAGATTCGTCAGCTCTTCCGCGGTTACGCCGTGAATGGCGCACCCAAGAACATCAAAAGTAGGAACTGATGAAGGGTGTGGTGTCATAGGGTCCTCGAAAGAATCGATGTCGATCGTGATGGGTCGTGGAACGTTGATGCGCATGATTTGTTCGTACTAGGGAATCGCGTAAATGGAAGCTTGCGCAGCAGCTCCGGCAATGGCGCCACCACCCGTGTTTGCGAGATTTCGCCCGAACGAGAATGGAATGTACAGCACGTCGCCCGGCACCAATGGGAAATCCGGCAGTTTGCCCTTCTGGATCTTGGAGACGGCGACGTCGATTTGCTTGTGGCCGCCACCTTCTGTGCTGCGAACCAGGTAGGCGTGGCCTTGATGGGCCGACTTTGCAAGGCCGCCGGCCAATGCCAGCCCCTGTAGAAGCGTAAGTTCTGACTCGTTGTTCGACATCACAAAGCCGCCGGGACGATTTACATCACCGAGCACATAGATAATGCCTGCGCGCGGTACTACCACCGAGTCTCCCGGGTTTACCATCACCTGTTCATGAATCGCCTTTTCACCGTCGTTCGAAACGAAATAGGGGACCGGATGCTCTTTGTCGCCTTTGCGCTCGATCAAGATATGGCGGTTCGCTTCAGGTGTCAGTCCTCCCGCAAGGGCGAGAACGTCAAGGATGGGACGGGGCGACGCAATCGGATATGCTCCGCTCGTTTTGACCGCGCCAAGGATGGAGATTTGAGCCGCCGCATAGCTGTCAACGGTGACGGAAACGATCGGATGTTTGAGAAACTTGTGTGCGATGAAGGTATCGTGTATGCGAGCTGCCGCCTGGCCCGGAGTTAGTCCCGCTACCGATACATCACCGATTCCAAGAACCGGGATAGTGCCCTGATCGGTGACACGCGGATGCTGCTCGGCCTCCGGCGTATCTGTCACCTGGATGTGCAGTACATCGCCGGCCGCAATTAAAAGAGTATTGTCGACCTGCTGAGCCGCCACTCCACCACAAAGAACAGCAAGCACCAGGGCGGCGGAAAAAGATTTAAGCAACATGTTTGCCTCGCTTTCCTCCGTAGTAGCCATCGCCCGCGTAGCCGAAATATTCACGGTAGGCATGTGAATCGCGGCGTATTCCGTTCAGTACGACACCGACTTGCTCCTGTCCCATGCTGAGCTTTTGGTAAGCACGTTCCAGGCTTTTCCGCGAGCTCTGTGCGTGGCGTCCAATCAACAGGGTGAAATCCGCAAATTGCGTCAGCACAGTAGCGTCGGTAACGGCTAAAGCCGATGGCGTATCAATCAGCACGAAATCAAAGTCGTTTGACCAAGATTGAATCAGCGCTTTCATTCGTTCTGATCCGAGCAAAACCGCCGGATAGGGAGGAGGCGGTCCCGCTGGCAGGAAGGCGAGATGAGGGTACTTCGGCAGAGGACGAACAATGAGATCTTCATTGTCGCCAGAGAGGAGATTGCTCAGCCCTTTGGTCTCGCTGAGGGAAAGCCGTTCTGCGAGTGTAGGGCAACGAAGATCAGCTTCGACCAAGAGGACCTTGCTCCGATTGCGTGCGAGCGCGGCAGCCAGATAGAGAGATACAGTGGACTTTCCTTCTCCTTCTCCGGCGCTCGTGATCATGATGACTTTGGGCGGAGCGCCGCTGCGCGCGAGCAACAATGTTGTGCGCAGACTTCCGAGTGCCTCATAGAATGCCTCGCTGGGTTCCGGTGCTAACGCGCCACGGTGATGAACCTGGTCCGGCGTGATGGAAGTGCCGGCCTGGAGCGCGCGTCCATTTCCATTGCGCAACGAACGAGTTTTGCGCCGGAGAGGGAACTCGCTGAACGGGATCACCGCCAGCAGCGGGGTCCTGAGCGATTGCTCGATCATCGGGAGGCTCTGCACCCGGCCGTCGACAGAATCGAGGAACAGTGCGCCCGCGCATCCGAAGAATGCGCCGCCAATTATCGAAAGAACAAGGTAGACCGGAACGTTTGGTTGCACGGGCTTGGCAGGCACGCGAGCCGGATCGACGATCGACAGGTTCGATGACCGGAAGCCCTCGATGACGCTGGCCTCCTTCAAATGCTGGTGGAGGGTGTCGTATAAATCCCGGTTCAGATTGGCTTCCTGGCGGGCGATGGCGTACTTAACGGCCTTGTTGTTCACCTGATCAGCCGCCGCACGCTGGCTTTCATAGTCAGCGCGCAGGTTCTTTTCGATCACCAGAGCAGCGTGATAGTCGTTGTTTGCGCGGTCGCCAATTCTGCGAACTTCGTTGTGAATTGCAGAGGTTAGTCCCGCGAGCGACGCTTTCTCGTCTTGCAGCTTAGGGTTGGCGTCGCCGTACTTGGACTCATCCGACGCAATCTGGGTTTCGAGCGTGGCCTGCTGCGAGCGAAGGTTTTGAAGGAGGGTGAACGAATTGTTGACTCCCTGTGAGGCGCCGGAAAGGGAACTGCCGGCCAGCCCGGAAATAGACTCAGGATCTCCCTCGCGCACCATCTCGTAGATCCCGCCCTTGAGGATGCGGTTTGCAGTCGCTTGCGTGAGCGCCTGGGTTGCTTGTTGCAGTCGGTCGAGAGTGGCGCTGTACCCGGTGCTTTGTCCGTTGCTGTCTGTTCCACCAAGGCTGTAGACACCTGCTTCACGTTGCAGTTCGACAACCTTGGACTGCGAATCCTCCGCTTGCTTCTTCAGGTCATCCATCTGATCGTTCAGCCAGTGCGAAGCCTGAACCGTCGCCTGGTAGTGGGTCTCGAAGGTGTAGTCGCCTAAGCCGCGCATCAGTTCATTGACAACATCGGAAGCTACGCGTGGGCTCCTGCTCCGGTAGTCGATCTCGATCAACTGCGTGCCCGGCACCAGTCCGACTTTCAAATGCTTATGGAAGACGCGCAACAGGTGACTGCGCTTCATCGGCGAGTCCTCAAGGCCTGCGCCGGCCCGGTCAGGAGGTCCCTTGGGCGATACCAGATTCATCGCCCAGCCAACAGGGTTGAACGTTTGCTTGAAATCGTCGCTATTGACGAGTCCGAGTTTAGAAATCACGCGCAAGGCCAGTGTGTCCGATTGAAGGATGTTGGCCTGCGTCTGCAAAGCCATGCTTTCGGCAAGGGCATCGTTGGCTGGCTCCTCATTGCTCTTCAGCCCTTCCAGCCGCAGGTCGTCGGCGCTCTGCTTGAGCACTTGCATCTGGCCGCTCGCTTGATACGTGCGCGGCATCAAGATGCATACCGCCGCTGCGCATGCAAAGCACCCAAGAGTGGTAAGCAGGACGATCTTCCAGCGCCTTCGCAAGACTGAAAAGACGTCGGCGAAGGTGAACTCGTGAGGCTGGGGCGTTGTGTGTGTTGTGGTTGCCATGATTGTGTTAATCCATTTCTGCTCGGCGCGGCTGGGGTCGGGGAATCCCGACAGCTTTGCTTTTGGAGAAGTTTCAGGCGGCTCCTGATCCGCGCACCACTGCGGGTACAGTGCGAGCCAGGATCTTCAGATCGAGCCACAGAGACCATTCGTCCATGTACTTCAGGTCGAGTCTCATCCACTGGTCGAACGAGATAGAGCTGCGACCGTTTACCTGCCAGAGGCACGTGATTCCCGGCCTCACACTGAATCGCCGGCGCTGCCAGTCTTCATTGAATCCCTCATAGTCACGTACCGGAAGCGGCCGGGGACCAACGAGGCTCATGTCGCCTTTCAAGACATTGATAAGTTGAGGAAGTTCATCGATGCTGCTGCGGCGAAGGAACTTGCCGATCGGTGTTATCCGTGGGTCGTTCTTCATTTTGAAGACCGGGCCGGAAACTTCGTTATGCTTTTCAAGTTCATGCATCAGTTTCTCGGCATTAGGCACCATCGTGCGGAACTTGAATATCTTGAAGCGCCGCTTGTTAAGACCGACGCGCTCTTGCAGAAACAAGATGGGTCCGGGTGATGTGAGCTTGACTGCGATAGCAGCCGCGACCAGGAGCGGGAGCAAGGTCACCAGGCAAACGGTTGACACAAGGATGTCGAGCAGCCGTTTAGCGGTGATTGGCCATCCTTCCCCTGCACCCGTGCGCGTCGCAATGGAGTGCCGGCCATCAAAGTCGTCGGCCAGCCAGCGCGAGGGGTGCAGTCCGAATGTGTCGGCATTCACACGCAGGGCGATTCCATGATGTGCGCAGAGGTCGATGATGCCGTTCCAGTGGCGCGAGAAGGAGCCAAAGGGCAGATATATCGCTACCTCATCGATAATGTGATTACGAAGAAACTCGGCGAGACCGGCGAAGTTGGCGACCGTTTGAAATCCTGTTGCGCGAAACTCGCCGATGCCATGCCATTCATCGTCGACAAATCCCACGAGCCTGTAGCCACGCTCGGGGCTGCGAGCGATATCCCGCGCAAAGGTAACTGCGCGCGGATTCGTGCCGAAAATCAGCATGTACCGCAAATTTCTATCGTGCTTGCGGAGCTGATGTTGAACTGTGCGCAGGAACAAACGCGAAAGCACGAGCAGGAAGGCGTCTGCGGCTCCCATGGTGAAAAGAAATGCACCAGTGAACATCTGGATGGAAAAGACCTTGCCCAAGCAGGCGAAGAGCAATAAAGAGATCGCCGATGCCATCAACAAATCAGAGCTCTCGGCGCGCATCGTTGAGAACCGGCGAGAACAATAAGCATTGAATGCACGCAACACGAGGTGGTGCGCGGCGAGAGCCGTCGAGAAAATCAGGACATCCGCAACCCGTGCGCGCAACGACAGAAAAGCTGCCAGTGACATCTGGCGTTGCGTGTGGGCGACGAGTGCCGCTGCCAAGCCACAAGAGAAAGCAACAAAAACGAGATCAAGGACTTCCAGAATGAAGACGGGGAATTTATGACGGACGGAACTCATGTCCTCCTCCAACGTTCGGTAAGTTGCTCATTGATGCCAGACGCTATGCAGATCCGGCGTTAAGCTATGAGGTCCTGCGCAGACGGGCGCAGCTTCGCCATGCGCGTTGAATCGAGCGAACCCCAAGCTTCGGGTTCGACGCGTTATGAGGATCCCTGCTTTTGATCAGTGAATCGTTTGCCTTGGTGCGAAATCGTCGTCCCAATCGTCGAGAAAGAAAATTTCAGCAGCGACTTTGACTTTCGTTCCCACAGCCTCGGCCCGAAGCACCTTGCCCACCGCGTCGAGAACAATGAATCTTCCGTCGTCTGCCAGCGAGCGAAGGTGGAGCTTCAAAGTGATCCTTGCGCCGACCGGCACCACTGAGTTCGTGACAAAACGGATACTGGTAGAGCTGATGTCTACTGTCTGGCCTTGCGCGAAGGCAGTATTTCCTTCGCAGATAAACGTAAGCGTTTCGCGCAACGGATAGCGCCGCCGGAGTTTCGTCGGGTGCATCGTGAATTTGAAATCTCCAGCGCCGCGAGTTTTTAGTTGCACGGTCTCTCACCTTCTGTTTGCAACGTACGACGAGAGTTCAGGCAGAACAATAGGAAGAAAGCACTGGGTAGACCTTTAATTTCCCAAGGAAGATCAGGCTGCTTTCTCATGCGAAATCGCGTGAGCTTCTCAGGTAACCGTGCTGTTATTGGGGAATAACGCACAGTCGAGCGCATATTGCATGCAGTATGTCGGCGAGAGGGGTTTTTACGATGATCCTTTTTAATCAATGGGTACTCCAATTTGCATTTTGTCTAGTGAAGCCCTAGACTAAGCACGATCGCGTCCGACGATCCTGATCCCAAATCAGGACATAAAATCCCCTGTAACACTTCTCTTCCCCCGACGGCGTAGTGCACTTCGCACGCAAAACATAAAGAGAAACGAAGCATACACAACCCTCAACATAGGTGTCCGAAATGGTGTCTCCAGACGCTGCCGTTCCATTTCCTGTTTTGGTTTGTGACTCCGATGAGATGATGGTGCGCTTGCTTGCCGCTGACTTGCGGCGACAGGAACACTTTCAGGTCACAGAGTGCCCGGCGAACTCATCGAAGATCGTCTCCTCGATCGCGAGAACCTCGCCCGCGGTGTTTGTTCTCGGATTACGTACTCATGAATCATCCGGCGATGCGATCCAGTTGCTGCGCCGGGTCCACCACCAGTTCCCACGGGTTCGCTCGATTGTGATCTCGGAAGATACGGGAGAAGAGTTGATCGTGGAAATTTTCCGCGCGGGTGTAAAAGGCTTTTATCGTCGCTCGGAGTATGATCCCGCTATGTTTGCACGCTGTATTCAGCGCGTAGCTGAAGGACAGATTTGGGCGCGCAACAACCAGATTGGCATGGTGATCTCTGCCTTTGCCTCGAGCCCTGTAGCGACCGAACCAAAAGGACTTCAGTCGCTTACTCCCCGCGAGTCTGAAGTGGCGAGAGCAGTTAGCGAGGGACTGTCAAATCTTGAAGTCGCTCAACGTCTCGGAATCAGTATTCACACAGTAAAGAATCACATCTTCAGCGTCTTCGAGAAGATCGGTGTTTCTAATCGCGCCGAGTTGATTCTGTATTTCGTCACACACAAGAACTCGGGCGATGGACACGGATCTCGTTCTACACACGCGTCTCCGGCGGTGCCGCAACCTGCCGGCCGCCTTCGACGTAGCGCAGCACAGGAATCCACGCCTTCTAACGAAGACTTAAAGCGTGACTCAGTGGACATGTGCGGATCTACGCGGTGAAGATTTCGGACTGCAAGCGATCTCACTGGGCTGGAAGTTCTGCGCGTATGACCGCTGTGCGATTGTTCAGCGACCCGGGTTTCCCGTAGCTCGATCGGTGGTTTTAACCACGTTTCGACGTCCCTTTCATCTTGTGTTTGCATTGGGCAGGTAGACTCGTGCGATCGTGATTGCTCCGTCATGGGTCGGGGCTCCGCTTGCAGGGTTGCGGATCCTCGACGCCGTTGGGGTGCGCAACGATGCTTAGGCACAGCTCTGAGATGTCGCCTATCGGCGCGCCGGGTCGAATCGCTCGCTATTTGGGACGGATCTCCGGAACGCGCGAGCCCACAACGTTAGACAGATCTCTTGCAACGCATCCGGATCAGGAGCCGCCGAATGGGTTTGATTCCTGAGGCTTGATCGTTGTGGGGTCAGGTTTCGGCCCATCTGCCGTGGATCTTGCGGCCGGCATTCTCGATTCAGTCCCGCCGGTGTAGACGCGATAGGGATCGCCGGGGAGCAGCTTGTTTTCTTCCAGGGCAAGGCGAACGCGGCGCCTGAACTCGCGAACGGGTGCGTATTGCTTGGTTGCGATCGTTTTGAAGACGACGGGGAAGATCAGCTCCGAGCCTTTTACGGCATCGACGCCCAGGACCTGGGGATCGGCAACGAAGAGCTGCTTGTATTGGTCGTCGTTGCGCACGCTCAAAGCGATCTCTTTGAGCATGTCTGTGACCCTGTCGGGGTTTGCCGAAAAGTCGACGCTTACGTTTACGGTGGCGACGGAGTAGTCTGCACTCTGGTTGGCCACGGTCGTGATGAGCGAGTTGGGAATGACGTAGACAGTGCCGTCGGCTCCATCGCGCAGGGTGGTTTTGCGCAGCGTCATGGATTCGACCACGCCGGATACTCCGGCGATCTTGATGGTGTCGCCGACGTTGAACTGATCTTCGAGAAGGATGAGGATGCCGTTGAGCATGTCGCGCACAATGTTCTGGGCGGCCAAACCGATGGCGACTCCCGCCACGCCGGCGGAGGCAAGCAGCGGAGCGAGGTTGACCCCGACTGCGGCAAGAAACTGCATGGCCACGATGGCGGTGATGATGGTGACGCCGGTGGCACGGATGACGCCGGCCATGGTCCTTACCTGACCAATACGGCTGTGAGCGGCAGCGTGTTGCTCGGCAATCCGGATCATCCTTGAGGTGATCAGCGAGAGCACCCGGTACAGTGCAAACCCGATAAGAGCGGCTACGAGGAGGTGCGGCAGCTTGATCCGGATGAATTCCTGGGTGTCACCCATCCATTCGTCCAATACTTTTCCGAAGAAGCGGCTATCGGAGGCGATCTCAGACCACGATGCCAAGAGAAGCGCAAGCATACAAACTCCCATATTCAGTATCTATATTGTGCAGAACGAGCCGGTGGCGCTGGCTCATTTCCTGAGATTCGGCCAGCTGAATTGGCAAGCGCATTAGGCCCTGGCGGATTGGAAGCCAATATAGCTCTATCAATTGGAACACCGAGGCAATTGAAACCCAAGGTGTCGATCGGGGGGCCGTTCATGGGCTTTAGGAGAGTTTCCAATCCGGTTTTGAGGTTTATATGGTGTTCGATCTGGATGTGCGCAACGCGCATCGAAGCGATTTCGACCTTTCCTTAAGGTTTGCGGGCCGGCTCATGACAATTATTGTTGGGCTGGCCTGTATTCTCTGGGTCGGTGCATCTGTCTACCTGGTTCAGTCGGAAGCGGCTGGGAAGCCGTCCGGAGACGATCTACGACCGGGAACCGACTTTGCATGGGTAGCCCCGGAGATGGGCGGACAACAATCGATCGGGTTGGGCGACGTCAATATCAACATCGAGGCCTATAACAAGAAACGCGCAAAAGACATTGCGGAAGAGAGCAGAAAGCTGGTTTCATTAGCTCAGTCGCTGCAACTGGACCTGCAACTGGCGCCGGGTTCTGACTTGAGGCCCATTCAATCCGCAAGGCAGATGAGATTCAGAAGCTGGCACATGATCTGAAAGAGGCAAGGAAACTCAATCTGGTTGTGCCGCGGTAAACGGATACTTAACATCGTGTGCAGGCGAGGAGGTCTGAATGCGACGAAACGAAGCGAGAATTCTCAGATCATCCGGATCAGGATTCGGAATCCGGCTGGCACTCTCGGGACTGATATTTGCCGTTGCGTTCGCATGTCAGGCACAGGAGGGCGAAAAGGCGCCGCAGCCGCTCGCGAAGCCCAATGCTCAGTTGGCTGTTGGCGAAGCTCAGCTGACAAAGAGCGACTTGCAGCCCAAGGCATCCGCCCCGGAAAACCCTAGACAGAAACAAATTGCGGATGAGAGCGCGCAACTGCTGGCGATGGCCTTAGCGTTGAAGGCAGAAGTAGATAAGACGACCAAAGATACACTCTCGCTCAATGTCATCAAGAAGGCCGATGAAATTGAGAAGCTGGCGAAGGCAGTGAAGGAAAAAATGAAGCAAAACTCCGGCAGCTAAGCCGGAGCACCGTTCAGAGTAGAGCAGCACAGGGATTCGACGTTTGCCACAACCCCAGGGGGGTGAACATGGAGAATCTGCTGCAGTACCCAGCGCAGCCAGTTTGCAGCGCCGGCTTCAGGAAGATCGTGACGCCATGGGCATGTGCGGTGCTTGCTGTCGTTTGGGTTGTGCTGTTCACTCCTTCCATCTCACGAGCACAATCCACTGGCGATACAACTCCGAACGCGCTCGACCTGGGACCTCGCTGCCCCACTTGCCCGATTGTGATTGCAGCCCGACCCTTATCTGAGAAGGACAAGGAAGACAGGTCGGAGCGGAGTACGCAGAAGAAAGACTTCAGGGTTGCGAATGCCAAACGGAAGCTCTACATCGATGATGAAACAAACAAAATGCTGATCCTTGCGCGAGATCTGAAGGCGAAGAGCGATCGGCTGGGGTCGGAGCGCCCGACTGTGATGATGCAACGGGAAGCAGCGATGATTGAGTTCCTGGCAAAAGACATTAAAGAGAAGATGAAGTTGACCGTGAACCCTGATTGACGGTTTTGGGGGAGCCGTAGGCAATGATCTCGGATATGAGATGGGGTAGGGCGGTCCTGAGTCTCTGGCTGGTCGCCGCATCGGGATGGCTCTTATGGGCGCAGTACACGCCCGGATCGCGCGTCCAGACCCCGCAACCCGGCTACGGAGACGGTCCGAACAATAATCCATTATCCGAAGAGAAGCGCACCAAAGCGCTGAATGCCGACCGTCATAAGTCGATGGTGTCGGACGCAGAGCGGCTGGTGAAACTGGCGCGCCAGCTGGATGCCGAAGTTGCATCTAATCCCACGGACGAAATGACGCCTGAGGAACTGCAGAAGCTGGCAACGATTGAGAAACTGGCTCATAACGTGAAAACCAAGATGGCTCAGTCGTTTGGAGGCGGGCCAGAATTGCGGATGCCTCCTGTTGACATCCGTGGGCCCGGTGTCCCATAACGGTTGCTACAATCATCTTTGGATAGAGATATATAGAGGGACGATAGGCAAAAGATCCCAAACCTGGAGTTAGACAAATGGGACTTGCGGTATCCAGCGCTCATGCGCCGAGGGGCTTTGACGCCTCAGGCCGACTGGGCTCACAAGAGCTGATCCAGATCTATCGGCTGATGTATTTGTCCCGGTGCATTGACGATCGCGAGATCTTGCTCAAGCGGCAGCAGAAGATATTTTTCCAGATTTCGGCTGCCGGCCATGAGGCGCTGCAGGTCGCTGCCGGTCTGGCGCTGAAACCCGGATACGACTGGTTCTTCCCCTACTATCGTGATCGCGCATTGACGCTCACCCTCGGGGTGACGCCGACGGATATGTTCCTTCAAGCGGTAGGCGCTGGTACTGATCCCGCAAGCGGGGGGCGGCAGATGCCAACCCATTGGAGCAGCCGCGAACTGAATATCGTGAGCACGTCTTCGTCCACGGCGACACAGGTGTTGCATGCGGTTGGATGTGCTGAAGCTGGACGTTATTTCAGCAACCATCCGGATGCGGCGGCAAGAGTCGAAGGAGACTACCGGGCATTTCGCGATGTGACTTTCCATGGCGATGAGGTGGTGCTGGCCTGCATTGGCGAGGGGTCGACGTCCCAGGGCGAGTTCTGGGAGGCGCTCAATACTTCTTCCAACCGCAGGCTTCCAGTGATCTTCATGGTTGAGGACAACGGCTACGCTATCAGCGTGCCGGTTGAGGTGAATACTCCGGGCGGAAACATCTCGCGGCTGGTGGCAAACTTCCCGAATTTCCATTTTGAAGAAGTGGATGGAACCGACCCCGAGGAGAGCTTGAGGGCTTTTCAGCGCGCAGCGGCGCATTGCCGGGCGGGACTGGGGCCAGCATTCGTGCACGGGCACTGCATCCGGAGCTACTCGCACTCGTTGTCAGACGACGACAAGTTGTACCGGTCAACGGCGGAGCGGGAAGCTGATGCCATGCGAGACCCGATCCACAAGATGCAGATGAGGCTCCTGCGGGAGAATATCCTGACCACCGAGCAGGTCAACGCGCTGGAGAAAGAACTGGAGCGCGAGGCTGCTGAGGCTGCCGACAGGGCGCTGCATGCCCCGCTACCGGAGATTGCCGGGATTCCGAAGCATGTGTATTCGGAGGATCTTGACCCGACGCGCGCATCATTTGCCACTGAACGTGCGCAGGAGCCGGGTTCAACGAACGGAAAGTCGGCTAGCGCGAAAGGCGCGGCGCCGAAGACGATGGCCGACCTGATCAACGCCTGCCTGCACGATGAAATGGCGCATGATGCCCGCATTGTGGTCTACGGAGAAGATGTGGCAGATGCCAGCCGTGAAGACGCCCTGCGGGAAGTGAAGGGCAAGGGCGGCGTCTTCAAGTTAACTTCGGGGCTGCAGACGAAGTTTGGCTCGGAGCGAGTGTACAACTCGCCGCTGGCCGAGGCGAACATTGTGGGGCGCGCAGTTGGGCTTGCCGTGCGCGGGATGAAGCCGGTGGTCGAGATTCAGTTCTTCGATTACATCTGGCCGGCAGTACATCAGATTCACAACGAGCTTTCGCTTATGCGGTGGCGCTCGAACGGCGCTTGGGCGGCGCCAGCGGTGATTCGCGTACCTATCGGCGGGTATCTGACAGGCGGCGCCATCTACCACTCGCAGTCAGGCGAGAGCATCTTTACGCACATACCCGGACTGCGGGTCGCGTTCCCGTCGAATGCTCTCGATGCGAACGGGCTTTTGCGGACAGCGATTCGTTGTGACGATCCGGTGCTCTTCCTGGAGCACAAGAGGCTATATCGCGAATCGTACGGGCGGGCACCCTATCCGGGGCCGGACTTTGCCATTCCATTTGGGAAGGCGAAGATCGTCCGTCCGGGTAAAGACATGACCCTCGTTACCTACGGCGCGCTCGTTCCGCGAGCGTTGCAGGCGGCGGAGAAGGCGAGCCGGGAAAAGGGAATCGAGGTGGAGGTGATCGATCTGCGGACGCTGAGCCCTTACGACTGGGAGTGCATTGCAACTTCGGTGCGGAAGACCAGCCGCGTCATCGTAGCCCATGAGGACATGCTGAGCTGGGGATACGGCGCGGAGATCGCGGCGCGTATTGCGGACGAGCTGTTCGATGACCTCGACGCTCCCGTGAAACGGATCGGCGCGATGGACACATTTGTTGCGTATCAGCCTGTACTGGAGGACGCGATTCTGCCGCAGCCGGATACGGTGCTGAAGGCGATCAGCGAACTGCACGCCTACTGAATTCTGCCACTTGGGAGAGTGGGGGCGGCATTCGGGCGGCCACGGATACAATGTTGGGATGGGTAGCCATCCTGAATATGCTTCGTGGGCGGTTGAAGCCGCATGAGAAGTTTTTTTCGGCTTCTTCGCTACGGCGTACCCTACACATTTCAGTGGGTAATGGGCGTTCTGCTGCTGGCGGCGGTGGGAGCGCTGGATACTTTTCGCGTGCTGCTGTTGCAGCCGGTATTCGATCAGGTACTTCGTCCCGAGGCTCCGGAGGGTCCAGTCACCCTTGGGCTGCCGCATAGCAGCTGGCAGTTTGACCTGAGAGCGTTGATTCCGCACTTCATCCACATGCATAACGATTATGTGGTGGTTGCTACGGCAATCGTGCTGACGACGATTGCCAAGGGTGTGTGCGACTACACGGGAACCTACCTGGTCAACTATGCCGGGTTTGGCATGATCACGGATCTGCGGAATCACCTCTACGAGGCGACTCTGCGTCGTTCCGCGAGCTTCTTTCACAAGCATGCGACGGGCACGATCCTTTCAACACTGATCAACGATGTGGATCGCGTGCAGCTCGCGATGAGCTCAGTGATCGGCGAGTTCCTTCAGCAGTTTTTCACGTTTGTTGTCGGGATATTCTTCGTGATCCGCCTGGGCGGGCATCTGAGCTGGGCTCTGGTGCTGTTTATCCCCGTGGTGATTACGTCGGCGCGAAAAATTGGAAGGGAAGTTCGGACGCGCACCCGGACGGGGCAGGACAAGCTTGCTGAAATCCAGAACATCCTGCATGAGACGGTTACCGGGAATCGCATCGTCAAGGCATTCAATAGCGAGATCTGGGAGATCCTGCGCTTCCGGCGCGCGGCAAAGAGGCTGTTCCGGGCCAATTTGCGGAATGTTCGGATCCAGTCGATCAGCTCGCCATTGATGGATGCAATCGGAGCGATTGCGATTGCGCTATTTCTGTTTATCGGGCGCAACGAAATTCAGCACGGCCGGATGACCATGGGCTTATTCGGCGCGTTCATTTTTCTTCTGTTCAAGCTGTACGACCCGGTCCGCAAGTTCGCCTACTTCTACAACGCGTTTCAGCAGGCAATGGGAGCTTCGCTGTCCATCTTCGGCTTCTTCGACACCAAGGATGACGTGAAAGAGCGGCCACACGCTGCTGCGCTGCCGCACTTCACGGATTCGATTCGATTTGAGAATGTTGGCTTTGCCTACTCGAGCGAGAAGGGCGAAAGCCAGATTCTGCATAACGTCGATCTCGAAGTGCATGCGGGTGAATTGCTTGCGCTTGTGGGCCCGAGCGGTGCGGGGAAATCCACATTGGTAAACCTGATTCCACGGTTCTTCGATGTGACTTCGGGGCGCATTCAGATCGATGGGCGCGATATCCGTGACGTGACGCTGAGCTCGCTGCGCCGGCAAGTGGCGCAGGTGACGCAGGAAACGATTCTCTTCAATGACACAGTGCGCAACAACATTGCGTACGGCCAGCCGGATACGAAGAATGAGCTGGTAGAGCAGGCCGCGCGCGCGGCCCTTGCGCACGACTTCATCATGAAGATGCCTCAAGGGTATGCGACCGTAATCGGAGAGAAGGGGTTCCGGCTCTCAGGCGGTGAGAGGCAGCGGCTTGCAATTGCGAGAGCGATCCTGAAGGATGCGCCGATACTGATTCTCGATGAAGCGACGTCTGCGCTGGACGCAGAGAGCGAATCGCTGGTGCAGGCGGCACTTTCCAACCTGATGCAGGGGCGTACGACGCTGGTGATCGCACACAGGCTGGGAACCATACGAAGAGCGAACCGGATTGCGATGCTGGAAGGTGGCCGGATCACGGCAATTGGGTCGCATGAAGAACTGCTGACCACGTCGCCGACCTATCAGCGGCTTCATCAACTGCAGTTCATGGATGTGCCGGAGCAGGAAGACTCGATCGAAAACGAACAACGCGCCCTAGAAAGGCTGTTACAGCCTACACTGTGGGCCGAGGCAGAGGGACTGTAAGATGCCTATCTATTCGATGACTGGATTTGCGCGGACTCAGGTGCGGGTACATGATTCGCTTGCCTGCACGCTCAGCGTAAAGAGCGTAAACCATCGCTTTCTTGACATTCAATTGCGCCTGCCGGCGGGCCTCGATGCGCTGGAGATGGAACTACGTCGCATTTTGAAGGAGAGCCTGATACGCGGGCATGTGGAACTGACACTCTCCGTCGATCGTACGACGCAGCAAAGAGCGGGATATAACCGCGAGATCGTGGCGGGGTATATCGATGCATTCCGACAGGCGCGGGCGGAGTTCCGGGTGAAGGGCGATCCTGACTTGAATGCGGTTCTGCGCATGCCGGGCGCCTTGCAAAGCGAGAGTCGCAGCAATAGCGAAGAAGATCTAGCCGCGCTGACGGCGAGTGCCATAAGCGCGATCGGCCCACTTCTCGACGACCTGAAGGTGATGCGCGGCCGTGAAGGCGAAGCGCTGGAGAGCATACTTCGAGCCTGTCTCGATCGGCTCGCCGAAACGGTGGACGGAGTTGCGGCGCTGCGACCAGAGGTGGAACAGCGATACCAGGAGCGGCTGACGCAACGGCTTTCGGCCGCCACGGGGAATGAGTTCAACCGGCAGCGGCTGCTGGAAGAGGTCGCCGTGCTGGTGGATCGTAGCGATATCTCTGAAGAACTCGAGCGAATGCACACGCACATCGGACACTTCCGCGAAGTGCTCACAACGGGCGGTGAAGTTGGGAAGAAGCTTGATTTCCTGCTTCAGGAGATGAATCGTGAGGCCAATACGCTGCTGTCGAAAACGGGCGGAGTTGGGGGCAAGGGTACAAAAATCACCGAGCTGGGCCTGGCCATGAAAGCGGACATTGAAAAGGCACGCGAGCAGGTACAGAACGCGGAGTGAGGGTCGTGGTGAGCGGTTTTGATCGGCGCCATTGCAGTTGCGGAAGAACCTGACGGAAAAGCAAGAAATCGACGAAATTGACTAGGGGGAAGACAGGTACGTGGCAGGAATTCTATTCATAATTTCGGCACCTTCAGGCTCGGGTAAGAGCACGCTGGTCAGCGAATTGCGCAAGCAGGTAAAGGACGTTGATTTCTCAATCTCGTGGACGACGCGGCCGCCGCGCGGGTCTGAAGAGAACGGGCGGGAATACTACTTTACCGCGCGTGAAGAGTTCGAACGGATGATTGCTGAAGGAATGTTTCTGGAGCATGCCGAGGTTTTCGGCAACTACTACGGGACAGCCCGCCAATCGCTTGAAGAGGCACGGCGTGAAGGGCACGACCTGCTGCTCGATATCGATGTGCAAGGTGCGGCACAGGTCCGGAAGAGCTTGCCGGAAGCGGTCAGCATCTTTGTACTTCCTCCGACCCCTAAGGTACTTAGGACTCGACTCCGAAATCGCTTTCGCGCGGAAGGCTTTGTAAATGAAGCGGAACTGTACCGCAGGCTGTCAGAAGCGAGCAAGGAAATTGAGAATTATCGAGAATACAGCTATATTCTCATCAACGACATCCTTGACCGGGCTGTAGCGCAACTTGAGGCCATTGTGCTGGCTGAGCGATACTATCGCAACGCCGAGCCGATCGCTTACCGGTCGAGCAGAGTGCTGGAGGTCGCCGCGGCCTGCCGCCAGTCGAACTTGCGGGAGCGGCTTAAACCTGTCCTGGAGGCTTTCGGAATCGAAGGCGGTAACGGACAACAACAACTTCCCTTTGGAGAGGACCCCGATGACGATTGAGACTAGTTTCGATTCGAACTATCGCAAGGTACTTGTCGCAGCACGCCGCGCACGACAGATTCAGAGTGGAGCCGCCGCGCTTGTACCTAGCCGCTCGACGAAAGCTTGCCGGATCGCCCAGGAAGAGGTTGATGCAGGCAAGATCTCCTACGTCAAGAAGGATCAGCCGGTGGTGAAGCCGCTGGTTGCCGAGAACGGGATTCCGATCCTGTAGAGCTTAAGGCTCTCTCCCCGCTAGTCCGGTAAACCCACACTCTTTCTGTCCCTTGCGTTGAGTGAGGCGGTTCTGTTCGTCTCGTCACGGAAGGTCAAGGCAGATCGGCAACTGAAGCACCTTCCCCTGTCATACAATCGAAACATGCGAGTCACGGTCGGTGTCTCCGGCGGTATTGCGGCTTACAAAGCAGCTGAGCTTGTGAGGGCGCTGCAGCGGCGCGGTGTAGAAGTCCACGTCGTTATGACCGAAGCAGCTACGCGCTTTGTGCAGCCGCTTACGTTTGCCGCTCTGACCGGGCACAAGGTGATCACCAGCCTCTGGGATGGATCGGAGAGTAACGAAGCCACCTACGAGTCATCGATCGAACACATTGGCGAGGCGCAGTGGACAGAAGCGCTCGTGGTTGCGCCCGCGACCGCAAATATACTGGCCAAATTCGCGAACGGCATTGCGGACGATTTCCTGACAACGATGTACCTTGCGACCCCCGCGTCCGTGCTGGTGGCTCCGGCAATGAATGTGAACATGTGGCAGCACCCGGCGGTCAGGACGAACCTGGAGACTCTGCGCCAGCGAGGCGTGCGTGTGGTCGATCCAGGAACGGGTGATCTGGCTTGCGGGATGGTGGGCGAAGGGCGCATGGCAGAGCCCGAGGCTATCGCTGAGGTGGTTTTCAATGCGTTGGGACGCCGAAAGGACCTGGCGGGCGAAGTTGTTCTGGTCACCGCGGGCGGAACGCGCGAAGCCCTCGATCCGGTGCGGTATATCGGAAATCGGTCGAGCGGCAAAATGGGTTATGCGCTGGCCGATGCCGCGCAGAGCCGCGGCGCGAAGGTGATTCTGATCAGCGGGCCGACGGCAATCCACCCCCCAGCCCGGTGCGAGATGTTGCGCGTAACGACTGCGGAGGAGATGCGGGAAGCGGTGCTGGGCCGCATGGCCGAAGCCACAATGGTGATTAAAGCGGCCGCGGTCGCTGACTATAAACCGGTGAATAAGTCGGAACAGAAGCTTAAGCGCACGGGACCGATGACGCTGGAACTGGCACCTACGGATGACATTCTTGCCGAAGTGACGAAACAGCGGAGGCCGGGGCAGTTGATTGTGGGTTTCGCGGCGGAGACCGAGAACCTGACCGAGAACGGGCGCGCGAAGCTGCTGCGCAAGGGCGCGGATGCGATTGTCGTCAACGATGTGTCCGGTGAAGGAGTGGGCATCGATGCGGATCGCAACGCCGCCACCTTTCTGACGCCTTCGACCTCGATTGATATGCCGGAAATGCCAAAGCGCAAGCTTGCCGATCGCATCCTCGATGAGATTGTTGCCCTGCGCCGGCCACGTCCTCTGGTGTTTGAGGTTGACGAGGGCAGTCCGCAAGACAAGGTTCTGAGCGAGTCAGTTATCCCGGCCCCCTCGCGCCGGCGGATCATCGTGGAGTAACGGCTAAGTGGCTACGCTAGACGCAGCAACCAGAGAAGCATTGCAGGCACGGCTGCGTTTTTATCGCGAGCTTGGGCTGACGGATTTCTATCGCAGGGCCGTGACGGCCTATGAGGTTTCAGCGAGCCAGACTTCCACTGCGCTGCCGGACCAAACAATCGACGTTAATGCTGAGGAGACAACTGCCATTCCGCCAAGAAAGCCTATCTCTGCGCCACCGCCGGTTGCAGAATCTGTCGAACACGACCGCGCAGATGCACTGCGACTCATCCAGGAAGATATCGGTGACTGCACGCGTTGCGCGCTGCACAAGGGACGCAACAAGCTCGTGTTCGGTGACGGCGATGCGAATGCGCGGCTGATGTTTGTGGGCGAAGGGCCAGGTGCGGATGAAGACGCCCAGGGACTGCCTTTTGTGGGGCGTGCCGGTCAGTTGCTGAACAATATGATCGGCGCAATGGGATTGAAGCGGGAGCAGGTGTACATTGCCAATGTGGTGAAATGCCGGCCGCCTCAAAACCGCACCCCGGAGCCGGAGGAAGCCAATACGTGCTCCCCGTTTTTGTTCCGGCAGATTGATGCGATCCGGCCTGAGGTGATCGTTGCACTGGGAGCGACTGCGGCAACCTATCTGCTCGGGCAGCGGCAGCCCCTGGCTGGGCTGCGCGGACGAGTTCACTCCTGGCGCGGAAGCAAATTGATCGTGACGTACCACCCGGCATTTCTGTTGCGCGATCCGCGGCAGAAGAAAGAAGCGTGGGCCGATCTGCAGATCGCGATGCGCGAGCTGGGGCTGAAGCTGCCGAGCAAGGCAGAGTCTTAGAGTCGTCAGGTCGCGTGAGTCTCTTCGTTTTCCGCCCGTCAGCTTGGATGGGAACCTGATTCGATCAGGGTGGCACTCAGCTGCGAGGCTTTCCCTTAGAACTTGAATTCGAGATTGAGCTGCATGCGCCGGGGAGGCTCCGCTTCAACGGGTCGGCCGAAGAAGGGCGATCCAAGTACCCCAATGTAGGTGATGTAGTTGGGATGGTTCAGCACGTTGAAGGCGTTCAGCGTGAGTGAAGCCGTTGGCCCTTTCAACCGGTCCTTTGTCAGAGGAAAATCATGGCCGGCATTCAGGTCCCATTGAACGAACGAAGGCCCGTGCATGATGTTGCGCGGCACTCCCTGGGGACGGTCAATTGTGAGGCCGTCGTGATTGTCATCGGAGCCCGTGGTGACATTGACAGGTTTGCCTGAGTAGGCAGAGACCGCAGTTCCGAAATTGAACCACCGGCCGGCTTCCATTGAGACAAGCATGTCGAATTTCTGCCGCTGGTCGTTATTGGAACGGGACCAGTCCGCGTCTGGTGCATAGCTATTTGCCGGGAACGAACCGATATATGCGGAATCGTTGTATGTCTTGCCCAGGTTGTATCGCGCCTGGCCGGTGAGAAATTTGGCTGGGCGGCCGCGAAAACCGAGCTCGAGAGCATTGCTCTTGAGGTAGCCTTCGGATTCAATCTGACGATCCTGGCCAAGAGCGGCGTTGGGCCTCACTGCGTAGGCTGGCGGCGGAGGCGCGTTTACGTCTCGCGACCGGAAGCGATCGATGCCGCGCATCCCCACGTAGTTGGCGAATACAGACGTTGCTGCGTTGAGTTGTTGCTCGAAGCCGATTCCGTATTGAACGGAGTAGGGAATTCGCTGCCGGGGGTCGAGGGTGACAACGCTTGTCGGGGCCGATGCCAGGGCGGACGGAGTGATCGGATAAGTTGGGGAATCGATGAGGAAGCGTTTGAGACGGACCCCGTTAAAGTGGAGGAGGTCGGCTATCGGTGATGGGCCCGTACGATCGAAGAAAACCCCGGCGCCGCCTCTGATGATCGTTCTTCCTTTTGCTCTCGGCGCCCACGCAAAACCAAGACGCGGCGCGAAGTTGTAGGGGATGTCGTGGAAGAAGTTTTGCCAATAGTAGCGCACACCGAGAGAGAGGGAGAGATTCTGACGAGGGCGGATGGTGTCTTCAAAGATTCCTGCGAAGGTCTTCTCAAGGAAATCAATATGTCCCTCGCCGCGTTGAGTGAGATAGAGAAAGGGCTGGGACGCGGCGTAGGCGTTCAGACCGGAGAAGGAATAGGTTCCCAGCTGATTTGTCCAGTCATCGAAACCGCGCCGGCTGATGTCTGGGACGTCGATGCCGAATTTGATTTCGTGCTTGCCTGAGGTGTAAGTCACGATGTCGGTGCCGTCGAAGTGGTATTCCGTGCGACGCTCATCGGCTTGGGCGCCCCCTCCAGTGAATGCCCCGGAGACCTCAATTTGCGGTGCGCTGTTGATGCTGTGCGTCTGCCGATCGTAGTGGCCGACGAGGAAATGAAGAGCGTTCACCAGCTTCGGCGATGCGATGTAGACATGCCCAACGTTGATTTCGTGTTCGAAGAAGAGAGTATTGGTGCCTGCCTCAGGCAGGACGTTGCCGCCGACTCCTTCGTTCCTGGTCGTGGCGTGCTCATAAGAATATCCGGCCCAGAACTGGTTGCCTTGTGCATAGTCGTGGAAGGCGCGGCCTGACAGGAAGTAGTGATTCTTCGGGTAAGGGACGTTCTGGTTAACGAGGCCGCTCGGGGTTTCTGCCACTACGATTTCCTGCTGGTCGTCTTTGTCGGCATCCAGGGAAGCGAGGAAGGTAGTCTTCTTCGAGTGTGACAGCGGGCCGGTGACCGATCCCTCGGCGTAGGTGCGCTCTTCGGATGGCTTGTTTTCGGCGAATGTGTTGGCGGCATCGAAGATGGAGTTGCGATAGAGGAAGGTGGCTGAGCCGTGCACCTGGGGCGTGCCGCCCTTGGTGGTTATCTCGATACGCGCGCGACCGGGACGAGAGTAGAGAGCTGTGTAAGGATTCTGATTGATCTTCACGCTCTGAATGGCGGATGCGGTTACGCCGGGGCCGTTGGCTTCGACGCCGTTGACGATCAACGAGGAACCGCTGGTTCCCGTAGAGTCCGGATCGAGGAAGCGGGACATGGTGGTGATGTAGTCCTGGTCGAACAGTGGAATACGGTCAAGCGCATTCGTGTCCATCACGTTGCCGCTCTGGTTCTGGCCAATCTCAGTGCTGATCTGGGCGGAGCTATCTGCCGCGGCCACGGTGACGTTTTCTGCGACAGAAGCAATAGGCATCACGACGCGTATGGGCTGGCGTGCCGTCCTTGTCTTGAGGGGAACGAGCATTGTGCGAAAGCCCTTTTTGGCTACTTCAAGCTGACAGGTGCACGGAGCCAGTTCAAAAAAGATGAACTCACCGCGCTCGTCTGTGCTGGTGCGGGCGGCTTCTTTGCTGTTCTGTGCGCGGACGACAACGACGGCGCCTGGAATCACGGCTCCGCTTTGATCCTGAACAATTCCTCGCACCGTATGGTCGGATCTTCCTGTCTGTGCATGAAGCACTCCGGAGAGGAGGATCAAAAGCGACGCAACCGCGAGAGAGAATCTCATGATTCTATTCAGTCGTCCGGGAGAGGCCGTTTCTCGTAGATGGATTGAACTCTTCAGGATACTGGCCTGCGACATCGGCCCCGCGATTCATGGTTGCCTCCCTTGATTCTTGCACCTGCATGCTTAAGCGGGGCTGAATCACAGAGGTCGGTGGGTATTTGCGGTTTATACTTCGCTGGCCATGATGACGAGATATTTTCGCGTTCTCTGCTGCTTCAGCCTGCTGTTTAGCCTCAGTCGCGTCGCGAATGCCCAGACTGCGTTTGTCCATACCTCCGGTGCCGATTTGATTGATGGGCAGGGAAAACCGTTGATGCTCCGGGGCACAAATCTGGGCAACTGGCTTGAGCCGGAAGGCTACATGTTCCACCTGGGCGACACAGCTCAATCGCCTCGCGAGATTGAACAGCTAAGCTACGAATTGATCGGGCCCCAGAACGCAGACACCTTCTGGAAGCAGTGGCGCGAAACCTACATCACAGAGGCCGATATCGATCGAATCAAGGCGATGGGGTTCAACTCGGTCCGGGTGCCGATTCACTGGAAGTTTTTCGACACCGAGAACAGTGAAGGATTCCAACTGCTTGACCGCTTAGTGGAGTGGGCTCGCAAAGATCACATCTACGTGATCATCGACCTCCATTGCGCGCCAGGCGGGCAGACCGGAACGAACATCGACGACAGCGATGGCTATCCGTGGTTGTATCTAAGCCCCAAGGCACAGGAGCAGACGATCGCATTGTGGCGAGGTATCGCGGCGCACTACGCGAACGAACCGATCGTGCTTGGGTACGATCTGCTGAACGAGCCGATCCCTCATTTCCCGCAGCTGCAACGCTTCAATCCAGACCTCGAGCCACTCTATCGCCGCCTGGTTTCTGCGGTCCGCGAGGTCGATCGCAATCATGTGGTGATTCTTGGCGGGGCGCAATGGGACAGCAACTTCAAGGTGTTCGGAAAGCCGTTCGACTCGAACGTGATGTACACGTTTCACAAGTACTGGACGGCGACTGACGCTACCGTGATCAAGGAGTACCTGGATTTCCGTGACAGGTACAAGGTGCCGATCTGGCTGGGAGAATCAGGCGAAAACAAAGACGAGTGGGTCGCGGCGTTTGTGAAGACGCTCGAAGAAAACCATGTTGGATGGTGTTTCTGGCCATACAAGAAGATGGATGCGACTTCAAGCGAAGTCACATTCGACCGGCCTGTTCACTGGGATGCGATTATTGCGCTGAGCAAGATGCAAGCGGGGACGGGAGCAGCCGAGAAGCGAATCGCGGCGCGGCCCTCACCGGAAGATGCGCAGGCTGCCTTCGACGATCTACTGGCAAAGGTCAAGTTCTCAAATGAAAAGGTGAATCCGGGCTATCTGCGTGCATTGGGGATGACAGCGCCGGCTCAATAAGAAGAACCTGACTCAGAACGAAGAGACGGAAAGGTAAAGTGCCAGGAAGAATCCCGCGACGATTGTACCGGGTATGATGAGCCACCAGCGTCTGCCGCTTGCGGCGGCAAGTGCGCCCAGAGCACATGCAAGCACACCGCATGCAAAGTTGAACGGCGCGCGCCACTCTGCGTAGGGCGGGAGGAAGATGCTCAACATGAGAGCTGCGGCGATGATTCCTGTCTTTGTGGATCGTTTCACGGGTCCTCCGCGATGAGTCCACTTTGGCGATCGGGTCCGCTAGTTGGAGCGCTGTTTCCGGCGCGATCTGGACCGGATTGGCGCCAGCATGATGCACGGCGGCGCGACCGTCAAAAGGACGAACACCAGAATCATTAAGAAGGCGTCCATGTTCTTGCTCACTTTCCTGGCGGGTTCAGCCTGTGACTAGAAAAAGGATGAACCCTGCGATCCCCGATGGCTATCACCCGTTGGCATCTGGAGATACCGCCAAGGTTGCAGAGGGCTGTAGATTCAGTTATTTACCGAGCAAAAACTCCGCGAAAGCATTCTTCAAAATATCTTCTGGTGTTGATCGTCTTTGTAAGTAGATGATGGGGCGTCGAACATGATCGCGATGATGGAGCAAGACCGCCAAATCGCGGATGTCATTGCCAGGGAAGAGCCGGGGTTGCGAAGCTTCATCCGGCGCCGGGTATCGCGCGAAGCGGATGCCGAGGACCTGCTGCAGGAGGTCTTTTTCGAACTGGTTCGCGCGCATCGGCTGCTGCTGCCCATCGACTTCGTGACCGGCTGGCTGTACCGAGTTGCGCGTAACCGGATCACAGACCTGTTCCGGAAGAAGCGGCCTGAATCATTCAGTGAGGTCGCTCTTTCCACGAAGGACGGCGAGCTCCTGGAGTTGGAAGATCTGCTGCCGTCACCCGATGGTGGACCTGAGGCTCAATACCTGCGCAACCTGCTGCTGGACGAATTGAGACGTGCAATTGCGGCATTGCCAGCGGAACAGCGTGAGGTCTTTGTCGCGCATGAACTAGAGGGGAAGAGCTTCAAGGAGCTTGCGGCGGAAACCGGCGTGAACGTGAACACGCTGCTTTCGCGCAAGCGGTATGCGGTCCTGCAGCTGCGAGGAAGATTGCAGAGCATTCACGATGAGTTTCAGGAGAAATGAGGATGGCTATGAAGAAGAGATGGATTGCCGTGATTGCACCACCTGCGATCGTTCTGTTTGTGTGGTTGTTTGGCGAGCTTGTGATGCACCTATGGAATTGGCTACTGCCACCGCTGTTCGGGTTCCGGATGATCACGTTCTGGCAGACGCTGGGCATTCTCCTGCTGAGCCGGATTCTGTTTGGCAGCTGGGGCGGCGGGGGCAACGGACATCGGCGTTCCCGGCGAAGAGACAAGTGGGAAAAGATGACCCCGGAAGAGCGCGAACGACTGCGGCAGAACTGGGGTGCGCGGTGCGGCGGGTTTCCGAGCGAAACGAACGCGGGTAACAATCCAGCGTAGTTGGTTCGCCCTCTTACCGCCCGGGTGCTATACCAGTTCGACTGGCTGCGGGAAATGTGAGGCACCCGGGAGGCTAAACTGAAGTCTCCGCGTTCTGCGGAGGTCGCAAATTCTGATTCGCACCACGCGGGTCAAATCAGGTGAGGGCATTGTCAAAGGTTCGAGTCAACTGTTTTGGCGTTTCGCTGGATGGTTTTTCTGCGGGAGTTGACCAGCGGCTGGATCAGCCGCTCGGAAAAGGTGGTCCAACGCTCTTTGAGTGGTTCTTTGAGACGCGCACGTGGCGTGAAATGCACGGCAAGGACGGCGGTAGCCAGGGGCTTGATGACCAGTTTGCCGCAAAAGGCATGGCAAATGTCGGGGCCTGGATTCTGGGACGAAACATGTTTGGTCCGGTCAGGGGCCAATGGCCCGACGACAGCTGGAAGGGCTGGTGGGGAGAAGAGCCTCCTTATCATGTTCCGACTTTCGTTCTGACCCATCATGCTCGCGATCCGATCGAGATGAAGGGCGGCACAACCTTCCATTTCGTAACAGGCGGCATTCATGAGGCACTGGATCGCGCGCGTGAAGCAGCAGGTGAACGAGACATCAGGATTGGCGGTGGAGTCGCTACGATTCGTCAGTACCTGACCGCCGGTCTAATCGACGAGATGCATCTTGTTTTTGCACCCGTGCTGCTGGGAGCAGGCGAGAACCTTCTGGCCGGGATTGACCTCACGAGCCTCGGATTTCATGTGCGGCGCAATAGCAACAGCGAGCGATGCATGCACGTCGAATTTGGGAAGACTTAGTCCGACGTGACTGAATGCACCGCTGTTGACTGAGATCGGTTTACTCTCCGCGAAGCGCTTGCATGGGCTGCACGGAGGCTGCACGCAAGGCGGGAGGAGCTGAAGCGCCTACAGCCAGCAGCAGGACGCATGCAGCTGCCATGACCAGCACGAGCGGGTCGAACGGGCTGACGTTGAAGAGCATCGACCTCAACAGGGTCGATGCTCCAATAGCTCCCGCCAGTCCGATCACGCACCCGATCGCCGCCAGCTTTGCTCCTGAGACGAGCACCAGGCGCACGATGGCGGTTCGCTGGGAGCCGAGAGTCATGCGAATAGCCATCTCCTGCACGCGAGAAGCGACAGAGAACGCGATCACGGAGTAGATGCCGAGTATCGCCAGCAGAACCGCGGCGAAGGCGAAGCTCGAGATCAGGGCTGTGTTGAAGCGGCGCGAGGACTCGGATTCGGAGACTACCTGCTCCATGGTCTGGACATGTGTGACCGGAAGAAGAGGATCGATGGAACGCACAGCTGCCCGCATCGCGTTTTCCATTTGCTCGGGTGGCACTGCGGAGCGAAGGACGATGTAGTTGAAGTTGCCGTTGAGATCGTCCGGCTGGCCGAGAGAGCCGAGTCCCTCTTCTGCCTGCTTCACGGGGACGTAGTACTGCTCGGTGGCTGGATTATCTGGCGAAAGAAGCTGCGTATCAGAAACCTCGCCGACGACGTTCAGCCAGGGTGTCTGCATCTGTGGAGTTCCGATGCGTATGCGCTTGCCCACGGGATCACCATGGGGCCAATAGTGCTGTGCGAACTTATGGTTCACGATGACGACCAGCTGTGTCCCGGCGTGGTCGGAGTCAGCGAAGAAGCGGCCGCGCATGAGGCGAATGCCCATCGCGGGGAAGAAATCTCCGTCAACCTGAGAGACCGTGGCGAGGTTCATATTGGCGCCGGCGGGCGGTGTATACCCATCAACGACGAACGTCTGGTTGTTATTTACGCCCTGAGAGGGCAGCATGCTCGTGAGTCCTGCTGCCTGTACGCCCGGAAGCTGAGTGAGCTTGAGGAGCAGTTCGCGATTGAAGGCATCGATCTGGGGCTGCTTTGAGTATTGCTGCTGCGGGAGGCCGTAAGAGCCTGTGGTCACGTGTTGCGGAGTGAAGCCGAGATCGACGGCGCGCATCTTATCGAAGCTGCGCAACAGAAGTCCCGACGCAGTAAGGAGCACAAGAGCAATGGCAATCTCCGCAATGACGAGTGTGGAACGGAGACGAGCATGTCCTCCACCAGCGCTGCCGGTGCGCCCGCCTTCCTTCAGGTTGTTGTTCACGTTGGTGCGGATGGCGGCGAAGGCAGGCGCCAGCGCGCAAACCAGACCGGTAATGATCGCGAGTCCCAATGCAAAGGCGACGACCTGCCAGCTCAGCGATATTTCGCTTACGCGGGGCAGGCTCTCAGGCAGAACGCTCTTGCCCACCTTCAGCGCGATGCCTGCGCAGATGAGCCCGAGCACGCCACCGCTCACGCTGAGGATCAGGCTCTCCAATACGGCCTGGCGAACGAGAGCCACTCCACTTGCACCCAGCGCCAGGCGCACGGCAACTTCGCGTTGTCGGCGGATCGCACGCACGAGCATCAAACCGGCGAGGTTGAAACACGCGATAAGCAGCACCACGGCGACGGCCAGGAAGAGAGTATTCAGAAGCGAGCGCGATTGCTGGACCGCATCTTTCTGGAGCGGCCGTACGAGCGAGTTGATGCGGAGGTTCGCCATGTCTGCCGGATAGCCCGCCATGATTTCCTTGGCGACTCGGTTGGCATCGCTTTCGGCCTGAGCCGGCGAGATGCCCGGCTTGAGCCGGGCGATCATCTGGTAGCTCCAGTTCGCGGCACGCGAAGGGGCGAGCTCATCGGGGCGAAAGCTCATTGGTACCCAGAGTTCAGAGCGGTTCAATTGGCCGGGGACGAGCGGAAATTCGAAGCCGCGGGGCATAACGCCGATGACGATGTACGGTTTGCGATCGAGGAGGATCTTGGTCCCGACGATGTTTCGATCTTGATGGAAGCGGGTGCGCCAGGTTGCATAGCTGAGGACCGCGACCTGCTGATGGTGTTCGTCTTCATCCGTGTTGAACACACGGCCGAGTGCGGGAGCAACGCCAAGTGCAGAGAAGACACCCGCAGTGAGCCGGGACGCGTTTACCTGTGCGGGATCGCCTGAGCCGGACAACTCGTAGCCTGAGAACTGGTATCCCCCAAGTGCACTAAAGGAATGCGTATCGCGCGTGTAGGCAATGATGTCCGGCACAGTGACGCCGACCTCATCTCCACCACCCACATCAACGCCCTGCAAGTGATCCGACAAAACCATTAAGCGCCCGGAGTCAGGAAAGGGAAGGGGACGAAGCAGTACGCCTTCCACGATCGAGAAGATCGCTGTGGTTGCGCCGATACCAAACGCGAGCATCAGGACGGCCGTGATTGCAAAGCCAAGAGAATTCCGCAGCTGACGCAGTGCGAACTTGAGGTCAAATAGAAGCTTTTGCATGAGTTCCTCTGAGGCGGCGATTCACCAAGATGCAAGCACGTGAAAAACCATCGGCGGCTGCCCTCAAAGCGCCATCTTGCAACCACCTGGTGACGAGTAGTGCATTGGGGCGCTCATCGGACCGTTCGAAATCGGCCCACTGTGTTCATATACGGACGCAGCCGGGCGATTGGTTCCCGAGACGAAGCGGCGGGAAATTCTAACAGTAAAGGCGTTGCTGGAATCCTGGGCGAGTCTATCCTGACGTGATTTCTTCTTTGGATGGACTCAATCCCATTCGCGCCAGAGCGCTACGCCACCAAGGAGCCCAGCCTCGTTGGGAACGATCTCAACATTCTTGCCGGGCTTGAACGTGATCTTCTTGGTATTGCCCCCGCCAAGGTAAAGGTGATCCCAGTTGAACAGTTTGTAAGTCTGCTCAATGGCTTCCTGGAGAAGTTTGTTCCAGCGCTTTTTGCCGAACTTATCGAGACCGCGGCGGCCGAGGTAGTCCTCGTACTCGCGATCGCGCTTCCAGGGATGGTGGCCGAGTTCCAGACCGGGACATAGGCGGCCATTGGTGAAGAGCGAAGAGCCCAGGCCCGTACCCAGCGTCAGAGCGAGTTCAACACCGTCGCCCTTGATCGCGCCGTAGCCCTGCACAGCAGCGTCATTGGCAAGGCGTACAGGTTTCTTCCAGCGCTTTTGAAGTTCAGCCTCGAGCGGGAAGTTGTACCAGGCGGGATGAAGGTTGGCAGCCGTGTACGTGATTCCTTTTTTCACCACGCCGGGGAAGCCGACAGAGACGCGATCGCAGCTGGAGAGTGCTTTGTGCAACTCGTCCAGCCCTTTCAGAACAGCTCGAGGCGTAGGGATCGCAGGCGTGACCACGCGGACACGATCACTGACGGGTTTCCCGCTGCCATCAAGCAACATGGCCTTCAGGCCGGAGCCGCCGATGTCGATCGACATGGTAATGGGGTTAGCTTTTTTGGACGGAGTCTTGCGCGCTGTTGAGGCGGCCCGTGCGGTCTTGGTGGTCATCAGCAGGAATTGTACTTAATGACAGGGACTGAGGGACAAGAATGTAGGATTTTGCGTCCCACCCTAAACCGTCCAGACGGACGATCCAGGGTGAGGCACCCAGATTGTGGTGATTTGGAGAAGTTGGCGAACTACTTCTCCGTGAGGGCTTCGACGCCGGGGAGTTTCTTGCCTTCAAGGAATTCGAGGCTGGCTCCGCCGCCAGTGGAGATATGGGTGATCTGGTCGGCTACGCCGGCCTGGTTAATGGCGCTGACGGAATCGCCGCCGCCGATGATGGAGGTGGCTGCCTTGTTTGCGGCAACGGCGCGCGCGATGGCATTTGTTCCCTTGGCGAAGTTGGGAAATTCGAAGACGCCGGCAGGCCCGTTCCAGACGATGGTGCGTGCGCGGGAAATCACGTCTTCGATGGCAGCAACGGACTTGGGACCGATGTCGAGCCCCTGCCAGTCGGCGGGAAAATCTTTCGAGGTATCCCACGGCTGGGTCTTGGCGTCGTTGGCGAACCCGTCAGCGAGAATGTTGTCGACAGGAAGCAGCAGGTTAACGCCCTTGGCTTTCGCCTTCTCGAGTGTCTGCTTGGCGAGGTCGATCTTGTCTTCCTCGACGAGGGACTTGCCGGTGGCCACACCTTTGGAGCGATAGAAGGTGTATGCCATGCCGCCCACGATCACTAGTGTGTCTACCTTGTCGAGAAGGTTCTGAATGACGTCGATTTTGCCGGAGATCTTGGACCCCCCGATGATGGCCACGAAGGGCTTCTCGGGTGCCTCGAGGGCTTTGCCGAGGTAGGTGATTTCCTTTTCCATCAGCAGGCCGGCGACCGAGGGCTTGATGAAGTGGGTAATGCCCTCTGTCGAAGCGTGGGCGCGGTGGGCCGAGCCGAAGGCGTCGTTGCAGTAGACCTCGGCGAGCGAGGCGAGCTGCTTCGAGAAGCCGGGATCGTTGGCTTCTTCTTCGGCGTGGAAGCGGAGGTTTTCGAGAAGGAGGACCTGGCGCGACTCGAGCTGCCGCGACATCTCTTCAGCGATTTCGCCTACGCAATCGGGCGCGAAGGCCACGTTGATGGAATCCCCAACGTGCTTGTCGAGGAGTTCGCGGAGTCGATCGACGACGGGACGAAGCGAGTACTTCGGATTGGGCTTGCCCTTGGGGCGGCCAAGGTGCGACGCGAGGATGACTTTGGCGTGATGGCGCAGCGCGTACTCGATCGTAGGCAGAGTGGCGACGATGCGGGTGTCATCGGTTATGGTCGAGCCGTCCTCGGTAAGCGGCACATTGAAGTCAACGCGGATGAAGACATGCTTATTGCGGAGTTCGATGTCGCGGATGGAGAGCTTGGACATAAAAACCTTTCTGAGGATCAGGGGTCAGGGTTCAGAGAGCTCGGCGTCTGCTTCGATTTCGATGCGCCAATTGGGATTGATCAGGGCTGCGACGACCACCATGGTGGCAGCGGGACGAATGGAGCCGAAGATTTCGCCATGGACGCGCCCGACGGCTTCCCAGTCTTCTACATGGGTGAGGTACATGCGGGTGCGGACGACGTCTTTGAAGGAAGCACCGGCGTCGGCGAGAGCTTTCTCAATGATGGCGAAGACGCGGCGGGTCTGCCCGGTTGCGTCCTCGTTGTCGGCGCCGACAGGGCCGGTTCCAGCAACATGGATAATGTTGCCAATGCGCACGGCGCGAGAGAACCCGATGATGGGCTCAAAAGGAGATCCGCCTGTGATGTTTGTTCGCATACGAGAGATCAGAGAACAGAGATCAAAAACCTGCACGCGAAACGAGATTGAGGCCAGAAACCCGAGAATGATCTCAGATCCCTGACCCCTGATCTCTGTGGGTTTACAGGCCCTTCTTGGCCAGGAAGCCAATCAGGTCGACTACGCGGTTGGAGTAGCCCCACTCGTTGTCGTACCAGCTGAGGACCTTGACGGAGTTTCCAACGACCTTGGTGAGCTTGGCATCGACGATGGAGGAACGCTTGTCGCCCTTGAAGTCGGAGGAGACGAGCTCGTGTTCTTCGTAGCCGAGGATGCCCTTGAGCGCACCTTCGCTGGCAGCCTTGAGGGCAGCATTAACGGCCTTCACGTCTGTCGGCTTCTCCGCAATGTAGGTGAGGTCGACGATGGAGACGTTGGGCGTCGGGACGCGCATCGAGAAGCCATCGAGCTTGCCGGCGGTCTCAGGCAGGACCAGCTTGAGAGCCTTTGCTGCGCCAGTGGAGCTGGGAATCATGTTGAGAGCAGCGGCGCGGGCGCGACGGAGGTCCTTGTGCGGGAAGTCGAGGATGACCTGATCGTTGGTATAGCTATGGATCGTGGTCATGATGCCGCTGACGATGCCGGTTTCCTTGAGAAGAACCTTGACGACTGGCGCGAGGCAGTTGGTGGTGCAGCTGGCATTGGAGATAATGTTGTGCTTCGCCGCATCGTACTTGTCTTCATTGACGCCGAGAACGAGGGTGACGTCTTCGTTGGTAGCCGGAGCAGAGATGATGACTTTCTTTACGGTTGAGCCGAGGTGGGCCTTGGCAACGGTAGCGTCGGTGAAACGGCCGGTGGATTCGATAACAACCTGTGCGCCTACGTCCGCCCAGGGGAGCTTGGCGGGATCTTTCTCCGCGTAGACCTTGATCTTCTTCCCGTCGACGGTGATGGAATCTTCACCGGCTTCAATCGAGTGGGGCAGATTGCCGAGGATCGAGTCGTACTTGAGCAGATGAGCCAGGGTGGCGGGGCTGGTCAAGTCGTTAACGGCAACAAAATCGAGCTCGGGATTGCCGAGGGCGGCGCGCAAAACGTTGCGGCCAATTCGGCCGAAGCCGTTGATGCCAACCTTAACTGCCATGCGTATTCTCCTTCGTTATGGGTGGTTCGAAATCAGGTTTGTGAGTGATGGCATGCGGCAGTAGCCACCCCACGAATAAAAATCTGTTCGCGGGGACCCCGGCAGGCGAATGTGTCGCCCAACAGGCAATCCACCAAACTCATCAGGCTAACAGAGTTGTCAACAAGAACAAAATGAATGCGGCAAAAACCCGAATGCCGGACCAAAATGCGCTCAACGCTAGTTTGGAGTTCTGATGCGGGACTGTATGTGATGGATCGCACTTAGTTTGCAGGGGCTTTGCTTCGTGTGATATCCCGGTATCAAAGGGTACGGGAGAGGCATGAGACGACGTTCAAGGCGCGGCGTGAATAATTCGGAATCCACAGGCAAGATTGGACAGGAAATCCCGCAGAATCAGCCGCGCCCGCTGGTGCCGTCGTACCTGGATGAGTCCCTGCCGCAGGTCCATGCCGCGAGCGCGCCTCCTCAGCGACAGGAACGCGCGCCAATGCCGCCGCGTGAACAGCGGGAACCGCGGCCGCAACGTGAACAACAGCGGCCGGTAAAGGAACCACAAAGACCGGAGTGGAATGAGCCGGCGGGTTCCGGCCGACTGGAGTTGGAGACGCAGCCGGAGTCGCCCTCGGTGCTGCCTGAGGCCCAGACCGAACGGGCTGAGAAGGCGCCGCGTGGGTACGTTGTGCTGGCCATCGGTCTGCCCGGGTCAGGGAAGACAACATGGTTCCGCCGCCGCGGAGTGACTCCGTTGTCCAGCGACCTGTTGCGGAATATTCTCTTCGACGATGTGGAAGAGCAGAAATTCCAAGGGCTTGTTTTCTCAACATTGCGCTCGCTGCTGCGGGCCAGACTGATTGCCAAGATGCCGTGGAATTACGTGGACGCGACAAACCTGTCCGTCCACGAACGGCGCCAGTGGATCAAGATGTCGAAGAGCTTCGGTTATGAAGTACAGGCGGTCTTCTTCGATGTTCCGCTTGACGTTTGCCTGGAACGGAACCGCTCGCGCGACCGCATGGTGAGCGAAGACGTAATGCGCAAGATGGCAGAGAAGCTGAAGGCGCCAGCGTTCGAGGAAGGCTTCGCCAAGATCACGGTGGTCAGGGTGAAGCGGGAAAACGCCTAGCTGCTTCGCCTGAGTTCATCAAGAACAATTCGGGGCAGCCGTAATTTCGACGCAGGCTGAAGAGAATAGGGGCTGCAGGTTTCCCACGACCCTGTTCTCGCATCCAAACCAACCTTACGCGATCTGGAGGTTCCCCATGAGCACTCACACTGCTTCAGTTCCCTACGTTGAGCCGTGGCTTCGTGGAACGTATGGCGAAGTTCCTGCTGTGGCCCGGGCTGTGCTCCATGCGTTCGACCTTGCGCTGGATGACCTGACCAAGTGGACCGATGGACTCACCGATGTGGAGATTCACATGCTCCCGCTGGAACTACCGCCGGTGGCGTTTCATCTGCGTCATATTGCGCGATCCGTAGATCGGCTGCTGACCTATGCGGAGGGCGGGCAGCTTTCAACCGAGCAACTGACGAAGCTGAAGGCTGAGGAAGTCGGTCCACAGCACGACGAACGCGAAACGCTGGCCGCTCTTCTGGACGAGGTGAAATCTTCATTTGCGAATGCGTCAGGACGCGTGCGCGCTCTCGCATCCGCTGACATGAACACGTTTCGTGGAGTCGGGCGGAAGCAGCTGCCGACCTCCGTTGGCGGAGCGCTGGTCCACGTCGCCGATCACACGATGCGCCACGTTGGCCAGGTTGTTACGACAGCCAAGGTGCTCAGGGCACTCCGCGTGAAAGAACCCGTGACCGCCATCTCAGTGGCGTAATGCTTCGATGGGCTGCTTGAGCCCGTGCTGTATGAAATGGCGATAGGTTTGGTTCACATCGGAGGCGGTCAGTTTTGACCGGCTCGAGAGCCACCATACGGCCAGACTGTACAAGGCACCTGAAGCCGCCGCGACACTCGTTTCCAACGCGTCCGGCTGTGTTGGACGTAAGCGCTGGCTCGCGGCGAGATCGCGGCGAACCGCTGCTGTGATGTTCTTCTCAAGAGCGCGGCGAACAATTTCAGCTCCGGATCGGTGCGAAGTGATTCGCTTGAACAGTTCTCGCTGCTCCGCAAGGTGTTCAAACAGTGCCAGCGTGAAACCGAAGAGCTCATCCGCAGAAGCAGCGCGACTCCTGGCCTGATTCTGCGCTTCCGACAGCCAGGTGTTAAACATCTCCAGGCAAACGTTCAGCAATTCATCCTTGCTCGAGAAGTGTGCATAAAATGTGGACCGGCCGATATTGGCGCGCTCGAGGATGTTCTGCACGGTAATGGCATCGTAGTCGCGTTCTGCCATCAACGAGAAAAGGGACTGACGAAGCAGAATTTGCGTTCGGACGGTGCGACGATCTCCGGAACCATGAAAGGGCAACGAGATCCCGGACAAAGAGGGCTCCTTTGTCCCGAAACGGATACTCACCCGGTCGCTGTTCTGGCGTTTCATGATGCTGAACATTATGTTCGGAATTGAACTGAATGTCCAAGCCGCAGTTCATTGGAGGTTGCTATGAAGAAACACGGACACGTACCGGGTCACCGCTGGGTGATTGGGCTTCTCGGAGTGGCAGTGGGAGCGGTATTGCTCATCTTCTTTCCGCACATGAAGGGTATTTCCGGCACGATCCTTGGCGCGGGCCTTTTCCACGTAGTTGGAGCGGTGGTTGTGCTGCGCTCTGGAGCGGTGCTGGCGCCGGCGGGATTGGTGAGTTGGCTGAGACATGCGCCGGCAACCACAAAGAAGCAGGACAGGATCGATTTCGGCTGGACTGGTCCGTTCATGAGCGCCAGTTGGATGATAGCTCTGGCGTTCGGAGCGGCTGCTCTCGGATTGCAGCTTGCCTATCCGGCGTGGTGGCCGTTCTGGTTTGCTGTAGCTCTCATCGGTATCAACTTCTGGCTGGGCGGCGAATATCTGAAAGGCTTCAGCCGAACCGACTTCGCGGCGCTGCCGATGGTTGATCTGGTGCGCGCCCGGGAAGATCGCGTGCTCGATGTGGGTTGCGGCTCCGGACGAACTGCCCTGGCCGTTGGCCGGGTAATTGGAAATGGGTTCATCACCTGCCTCGATCGATTCGACGCGGGATATATTCGCGAGGGCGGAAGAGAATTGCTCCTGAGGAATCTGGAACTCGCCGGCCTCAAGGAACGTGCAGCCGTGGTCGAAGGAGACATCTGCGCAATGCCCTTCGCAGATGCTGTTTTCGATGCAGCCGTCAGCGCCCATGCGATCGATCACCTTGGCGAGAGTGCCGAGGCCGGTTTGCGCGAGGTGAATCGCGTTCTCAAGCCGGGCGGACGTTTCCTGATGATCGTTGCAGCCCGGGAATGGCGGACGTTTGGACTGAGCGCGCTCTTCGGGCTGTTTGCGACAAGCAAGCAGGAATGGCGCGAAGATCTGAGGCGCCTCGGATTCGTGCTCGTTGATGAAGGCATATTCAATCATGCCTGGTACGTGCTCGCCGAAAAGCGAGGGATCGAGGCAGGCGGGTGAAGAAGTGAACGGAGCCGAGGCTGCACGGCTCCGGATTGTCGACTCTAGGCCGTTCGCGAGTAAGGCCAGACGCTGCGGGCATGGGCCAGGCTGACCGCCCACCAATGAAGGCGACGAAGCATCGCGTCCATGGACCGCTCAAAGCGCTCGGGGTTGCGGAGTGCGCCGTTCGCGTCAAACTGCTCCCATGCGCCGGCGAAGGAGACGCTGTCGCGGACAGTGACGGCATGTAGTTCCGCGAATACGAGTCGCAGTTGCTCGACCGCCCGAAGGCCGCCCGAAATTCCTCCATAGGAGACGAACGCGACGGGCTTGGCATGCCATTCTTCGCCGTAGGAGTCGATGAGCGCCTTCAGGGGTGCGGGATAACCGTGGTTGTACTCGGGGGTGACCACGATGAACGCGTCGCAGGCGGCGATCCGCTCACTGAGGGTGGCATCCGCCTGCGCGGGATCGATAGCTTCGACCGCAAATCCTGCATGGGCCGCGATCCGGGCTGATGCCCAGCGCGCAATGGTGTCGCAGAATCGGCCGGGGCGGGTTGATCCGTATACCAGGCCGACTTTGAGGGTTGCTTCCATAATTTCGTTCTCTCCTTGAATGACTTATTCACTGTCACAAGCCTAAGACCTCAAGTAAACTTGAGGTCAAGAGGTGGCAATGACGAGGGAGTCTAGCCCGGAAATCGAGAAGAAACTCGCGGAATTTCGCCGCCCCATGACCGTCGGGGAAGTTGCCGCGCGGGCAGGCGTCGCGGTTTCGACCCTGCACTTCTACGAGTCGGAAGGCCTGATCACGAGTTGGAGGAACAGCGGCAATCAACGGCGGTATGCGCGCGAGGTTCTGCGCCGCGTTGCGGTCGTTAAAGCTGCCCAGCGCACGGGGATTCCATTGAAAGAGATTCGGGACGCCCTCGCGACGCTGCCGCAGAAGCGGACACCGACCTCGGAAGACTGGAAGAAACTCTCGGCACGGTGGAGGGCTCAGTTAAACGATCGTATCGAGCGGCTTACGAAACTGCGCGATCAACTGGACGGTTGCATCGGCTGCGGGTGCTTATCAGTTGAATCATGCCCCCTGCGGAATCCCGGCGATCGTCTGGGAAGAGAGGGACCCGGTGCCCGGTTGCTGGAGCCGTAAGAACCAGCAGCGCTACTTGATGATCAGGACGTTCATGCTCCAAGGCGCAAGAGTGACGTTCATGGGCAGCGACTGTGCCCCGAGGCTGGTTGAAGTCGGCCCGGCCCATACGTTTGTCTGCGATTGATCGTAGATCGCCTTGCTGTAGGTCTGCATCGTTACGCCTGCGCTGGAGGTTTGCCCTGAGAGCGAAACTGACACCGTCTGGCTCGTGTTTTCGTTCAAATTGAAAAGCACGAGCGCCGTTCCTCCATTGTTGGTCGCGGCATAGGCGCGCACGTCGGTGGTGTTGCCCGCAATCGATGTGGAAAGTACAGTTTCGCCGCTCAACGCCACCGTGGAGAAGAGTTGAAAGGCTCGAGCGGTCGGCAGGAGCGTACCTGCAGGCACGGCGGTCGCTCCGGTGCAGCCGTACTCGGGTGTGCCATCAGAGAAGACCATGTATCCGCCGAAGTTCTGCCAGCCGTAAAGCGCACTGGAGAAGTTTCCGCCAGAGGCATCGGAGCATCCGCCGAAGCCGATCCACCAGGTCGCGCGGGAGATGCCTGCGTTCATCATTTCCCCGAGGACCTGACCCGCGAAGAGCGCCTGGGTGATCGATGAGCTCTGTTTTCCCGGATTGCTGTAAACGGAGCCGAGTTCACCGATGAAGATGGGCGTATTTGGCTTTCCGGCAGTGGCGAGCTCGGCCTTGAGCGAATTGATAGCTGTGGTGAACGCGGGTGCGGCCTGACGAACAAGGTAGGTGTCGGACTCAGAGCCAGGTGCCTGCGCGTAAAAGTGGTATTCGACGAAATCGTACTTAGCCTGGGAGAGTACCGTGGGATCCCAGGCCGGCGAGTTGCCAGGGTTAACGACTACACCCACAAGAGCGTTCGAATTCGCAGCTTTAATCTGGGGATAAAAACCATTGGCGACAGCTGAAGCATACGTAGCGGCGTCGTTCGCTTTCGAGTGGAGGTCGGCTTCCCAGTTCCCGTAGACCTCGTTACCAACCGTCCAATGCGTGATGTTGATGCCGCTCGTCAATGAGGTGGTGACCCATGCTGCAGCTTCGGCCGGATCTCCGGGGCCGGTACAGGCAGAGTTGGTGCCGTAGTTTGCTGTGACCGCGACGTCGACACCTGAGGGAATGGCGAGGTCGTTGACCATGTTGCTGAAGGTGGCATTGGGGTCGGCGTATCCGCCCTGGCAGAGTGTGTTGGTTTGCCAATGGTAGAGGTCAGAGTCGGAGCCGCCGGGCCAGCGCATGGTTTTGATTCCGGCTGCGTTGAATGCGGGCACGATGACGGGGTTCGTCGGATCGAACCATACGGCCATGTTCATGCCCATGATCTTGTCAGTGACGGTAACGCCATTGCCCGTCTGGTTTACAGATACGGTCGTTTGCGTCGAAGTGGTCACGGTGACCGTGACCTGCTGCGTGACCGATGACCCGCCTGAAGACGTAACCGTGAGGGTGTAGGTGGTGGTCGCCGAAGGCGAAACGCTGACGGCCGTGCCACTGGTGACGGAGATGTTGCCCGGAGTAATAACGCCCGTCCCGCCGGAAAAGACGCCGGTTAGGCTGGAAGTGGATCCTGCTGCGATTGTGCCCGGACTGGCCGTAAAGCTGGCAATAGATGGGCCAGCCGAGACGGTGACAGTGGCCGTTTGCGAAACAGACTGCCCGCCGGTACCGGTGACCATGAGCGTGTAGGTCGTCGTGGCCGTGGGCGAGACTGAAACCGGCGTGCCGCTGGCGACAGAGATGCTTCCTGGCGTGATCACGCCGCTGCCATTGCTGAAAACGGCCGTCAGCTTTGAACTTGCGCCTGCGGTGATCGCTGCAGGATTCGCGCTGAAGCTGCTGATGATGGGGTTGGTCGTCTTCGCTGAGGATGTGCTACCGCACGAGGTTGTACCGATGACTAGGGCGCTGACGAACAGGATCCCAAGTACGCGAAATCGTCCCATCTCTACCAGTCAGCTCCCATTCATTTTTTCGAGGATTGTTACACAACGTCATCCGGCTGGCTAGTGACGGTGGTCGCAGGTGCGTTCGCACGGAGTGATGTGGGCCACGCCGAAGAAAGCAGAAAAAACTGCGAGCTGCGCAACTTTGGAAAATTAGTCGTGTCTGCGGAGGGCAATGGGTTCTGCGCATTGCTTCGGAACCCATCGAATAAACCGCAGGCGTTTCCGAGCGCGTTGGATCATCTCTCCCCCGATCTGCCGCGCAGAGTCCTTTCTGCGGCCAAAAAACGACCTGTCAACTGAACGGACTCTGAGTACTTCGGCACTCACCCTTTGAGCGGCGCTTCACTTTAGGCGAGACCAGGATCACTTCTCGTCCAGACGCATCAGCACCATTGCTCGGTTGTTGCGGTGGGCAAATTCAAAGAAATATAGCCGGCTCTCGCCAGAGAGTTTGTACGGCTTTTCGGGCGCGAGCTTTCAAACCAGGAGGCTTTTGATGAGGAGCGCTCATGTGGCTCTCTGCACACTGCTGCTGTCTCCCGCGCTTGTTGCACTCGCTGCGCGGCAGATTCTGCCGGCTGGCGCGTTGATTAACTGCACGGTGTCCGAGGCGAAGCTGTCATCGGGAACAGCGGCTGTCGGCGATCCGGTGCTGTGCCAGGCAAGCATCATGACAAGGAACAGCAGCGCGCGGCTGCCTTTTAATACCTACCTTGAAGGCAGGTTCGAAGACTACAAAGATCCCGGACACTTTGTCGGCAAAGGGTGGATGGAGCTGAAGTTCGATCGCATGGTGATTGAGCCGCGTACTGTTCTTCCACTGTCCGCGCGGGTGGTGGATGCGCCGGGATTCAGGGTAGACCGGCAGGGCCGGATTCTGGGGAAGGGACACGCGACGCGCGACATCGTGATGTGGTCGATTCCCATCCTCTGGCCGATCGATCTGCTGAGCCTGCCCGGCCGTGGGCCGAAGCCAACGCTCAAGGCAGAAACCAGGCTGACGCTCAAGGTAATGGATGATACGGAGGTTCCGATCGTCGACGATCCGGATCGCGATCCCTCGGGCTTGTACTACCGCAGACCGAGCGCGTATGACGATGCGCCCCACGACGAGCCCCAGCAGCGGTTCTCTGACAACCAGATGCCGGCACCGCCCCAGTATCAGCAACAACAGCAGTATCAGGCTCCTCCTCAGCAATATCAGCAACCGCAGTATCAGCCGTCGCAGCAGTACCAGCAGCCCCAGTATGCGCCACCTCAGCAACAGGCCTACGCACCCCCTCCGCAGCAGACCTACGTACAGCCGGTGTACATGCCTGTGATGCCGGTCTATTCGCCTCCGCCACAGACGGTCTACGTGTACACCGCCCCACCACCCCCGGTGCACGTGTATATGTACACGCAGCCGGTCGTTACGATGTATTCGCCACCCCGGGTAACCTACTATCCGAACACGATTGCGGCGTACCGATCGTTTCCAACATATGGGTTCGGGTACGGATATTGACCAGATCACTCGCCCCAGGGCTTTGCCAGACTCATTGATCACCGCGGCACTCTGGGACTTCGTATACCTTGGCTCCTTCGTGTGTTGCGCAAGAAAAGGAAGGCGTGCTGACTTCAGTGCGCCTTCTTTGCTTTTGCATGAGCGAGCAGCAGACGGAAGTGTTCATGAAGTTGCTCGACTGCCCGATCATAGGGATCAACAGATCGATAAGAGCGCGAGAGCATGACTCCACCTTCCATGGTGACGAGAATGAACGTGGCGAGGGCGTCAATGTCCGTGCCGCGGGGAAGAAAAGGTTTCATTTCGACGAGGCATTCGCGTACTGCGTCTATCCAGCCCTGAAAATTCTGCGCGATGAGTTTGTGAGCCGGTGCATTTTCAGGATCCACTTCCAGTGCGAGCCGTCCGAGCGGGCAGCCGAAGGTACAGTCCGTCATCAGGATGCGCTGCCGGTATCCGGCAAGGATCGCAAATATTCGCTCAAGCGGCTTTGGCGTGGTTGCGAAAGCCGGGTCCACGACCATGGGACGGAGCAGTTCGATGTACTGCTCGAGCACGGCGCGGAGAAGCGCTTCCTTACTGTCGAAGAAATGGTAAAAGCTGCCGGAGTTGACCTCGGCATGCGCCAGCAGTTCGGACATGCTGGTCCCCGCATACCCGCGCTCCCAGAAAAGAAAGCGAGCGGATTCGATGAGCCGGTTGCGGGTTGCGGCGTTTTTAGGTGCGGCCATCCCTTTTCTCTTGACAGCCAGAATACTGCCTGGGGTATATGTTAGTTGATCATTCAACTAATGCTGAGCAGCGCGGCGGCATTGCTCAAAAAATGTGCCCGGATCACGCGCACCGGGATGACTCTGAATCGAGAATTCCTATCGGATTGTTTTAGGAGGCGAAACTTGAATTTCCAGTCGTTGAACTATCTGGCGGTGACCGCTGCGGCGATTTCGGCCTTCGTGATCGGCGGGTTGTGGTATTCACCGGTGCTGCTTGGCGCGGCATGGAAAAAAGCCAATGGCTTTGAATCGAACCCGCCTTCAGCGGGACCGAAGGTCTTTGCGCTGGCGCTAATCCTGAGCCTGGTGATGGCAGTAAACCTGGCAATGTTCTTGAGCGGGCCCACCACAACGACCGCGTTTGGTGCGATGGCCGGATTCCTTGCTGGTTTTGGCTGGGCAGCGATGGGGATCGGCATCGTGTCGCTCTTCGAACGGCGGCCGTTGAGCTACGTGTTGATCAACGGTGGATACCTCACCGTGGCGCTTACCGTCATGGGAGTGATCCTCGGTGCGTGGCGGTGAACGGTTCGGACTCGCTCAGAGTCGAGACTCTGCAGGCTGGGGATCGCGGATCAGGCCTGCGATCGTGAAATCGCTGTAGACAAAACCATCGCGGTTGACCGCTTCTCCAGCTTCAAGTGCTATAGGTCGGGAAAACACCGGGCCGTCATAGACGCAGCTATGGAACTCGCCGTTTTCCCCGCAGGGATCGACGCCAGCCGGTAGATCTCTCAACAGTTCAGCGTCGAAGTCGCGGCCAGCGAAGGACGCATCGAGCTGCCTTGAATCAACGCAGACGACTTTAGCGCGCAGTCCTCCGGCGATCATCTGCTGAGCGAGTTCAGCCGTCGGAATCTCCCAGAGCGGAAAGAGGGGTTCGAGTCCGGTGTCCTTCAACTGCTTTTCACGGTATGCACGGATGTCCCGGAGAAAGAGATCGCCGAAAGCAATTGCATCGACGTTCTCTTCAATTGCCCGGTGGCATGCTTCGGCCATGCGCTCTTCGTAAATCTCGTTCGAGCACGGCCAGGGAAGGGGAATCGCCCAGAGTGGAAGCCCGGCCGCGGCAGCCTGCGCCTCGAGAACGGATCGCCTTGTGCCGTGCATCGCGACCCGATCGAACTCCGCGTTGATGGTTGTGAGCAGCCCGACGATTTCTATACCGGGCTGCTGGCGCAGCAAATGGAGAGACCACGCGCAGTCCTTGCCGCTGCTCCACGAAACGAGGACTCGCATCACTCTGGATACTCGCGCAAGAGAAATTTGCTCGGCATCAGACGAGGCCCTTGCGGTAGACCACGAATCCCGATTTTTCCGCGACCTGATCGTAGAGTTTCATTGCAGTTTGGTTGGTCTCATGAGTGAGCCAGTAAACTCTGCTGCAGCCGGCGAGCTTGGCGCGCCGATAGACTTCCAGGATCAGCGCGCGACCGACGCCCGTTCCCCGAACCGATTCAAGCGTGAATAGGTCCTGGAGATAGCAGCTTGGCTCGATGGTGATGGTACTGCGGTGGAACAGGAAATGCGTGAGTCCGATCAACTGCTGATCTCGTTCTGCGACGAGCGCGTGGATGGGCTCATAGGCGTCGAAGAATCGTGACCAGGTGCGTAGCGAAATCTCTGCCGGCAACGCGGTTTTGTCCTTGCGGCCGTAGAATGCGTTGTATCCGTCCCAGAGAAGCTTCCATTGCGCGAAGTCTGACTGCTGAACTTCGCGCACAAGAAGTGCTGGTTTCGACGGCGGCATGAGCTCCTGGTTTGTCTCTGCCATTCGCCTAGCTGATCTCGATCACGTCGGAAGCAGAAGCTGCCGCGGCATCTGCGCGCTCCATCAGCTTCTGTGCCACATTGAAGAACTCCGTTGCCTGCGGGCTCTTAGGTCCCGCAAGCGCAACCGGCAGCCCCTTATCGCCGCCTTCACGAATAGCGGGGATCAGTTCAATTGACCCGAGAAAGGGGACTTTGAACTGCGCCGCAGTACGCTCGGCTCCTCCCTTGGAGAAGATGTCAATAACTTCGTGGCAATGCGGGCAGGTGAAGTGGCTCATATTCTCCACGATGCCGAGCACCTCGACGTTGACCTGGCCGAACATCTCCAGCGCCTTGCGCGCATCCTGAAGGCTGACGTCGCTCGGCGTCGAGACCACCACCGCGCCGGTGAGTGGTACCGTTTGCACCAGCGAGATAACGACGTCGCCCGTCCCGGGAGGCAGGTCGACAACGAGGTAATCGAGCTCGCCCCAGTTCACCTGCTGCAGAAACTGGCGAATGATCTGGTGCAGCATCGGCCCGCGCATGACGAGCGGTTTGTCTCCGGGAGAAATGTACCCAATGGAGATTGTCTTGATCCCATGCGTCTCGTTTGGCTGGATCTGATTGTTCTGATCCACGCGCGGTGACTGGGACGAACCCATCATCAGCGGGACGTTGGGTCCATAGATATCGGCATCGATGAGTCCGACGCGCTGACCAAGCTTTGAAAGTGCAATGGCGAGGTTGACGGCCACGGTGGTTTTGCCGACACCCCCTTTGCCCGATCCAACAGCGATGATCTTCGAGACGCCCGGCAGTGCAACGGGCTGTGGCGTGGCATGTGAATGAGCCATCTTCTAACTCGCTCCTTGAGCAGGTTCGTTCTTGTTGTGTCAGACCCGGGTGAGGCCTGCGTTGCGCCGCTCCTGCTTGCGGCGGGCTGCTTCGGATTCGCGATGTTCACGGCGAAGCAGGGCATCGTTATACCGGCGAACTTCGTTGGGGGTCTCCGGCTGTATTGCTGGAACTTTCTGGCGCCGCCCGTGTTCGTCAACAGCGACAAAGACAAGGTAAGCGCTGGCGACATGGAGGTGCGAGCCGGTCTGCGGATCTTCAACCCAAACCTTAACTCCCACTTCCAGTGATGTGTTGAAGGCGCGGTTAACACTGGACTTAAGAATCAGCAGATCGCCAACGTGAACAGGCTGGATGAAGTCGATATGATCCATTGCCGCGGTCACAACGTGCGTCCGCGAGTGGCGGTATGCCGCGATTGCCCCCGTGAGGTCGATGAAGTGCATGAGCCGTCCGCCGAGCAGGTTGCCGAGCGTATTGGCATCATTGGGGAGAATGATCTCAGTCATCTCAGACTGCGTGCTGGCCACGGTACGCACAAGCGGGTTGGGTTCAGTCGTGCTCATGTTGGCTTGCTCCATGATTCTTGCCCAGAAACTTCAGCGTGAGTTCACTTCCGGATACAATGAAACAACGAGTGAACAATTGTGCCGAAGCACCAGTTCCAGTTTCGGCAATTCCAGGCCATTTACGCAAATTGCCATTCGCAGAGATTCCCAAACTATGAGTACAACCGACAAAATTGCCGGATTGAAAGAAATCCTTGCCCTGGACCCCAAGAACACCTTTGCTCGTTACGGAATCGCGATGGAACTGGCCAACCGTGGCGAAGTTGATGCCGCGCTGAAAGAATTCGATGTCCTTATCGAACAGAATCCTGACTACGTTGCCGCCTACTTCATGTCCGCTCAGACCCTGGCAAAGGTGGGTCGCAGTTCCGACGCCGTAGAGAAGCTGAAGGCGGGCATCGGATGCGCAGCGCGAACCGGCAACCGACATGCTCTCAGCGAGATGCAGCAAATGCTTGATGAATTGGATCGCTAAGTCGAAAGCCCGCGTCTGAGGACATAACGTCTGCTGTTGCAACGCCGGCAATCTGTGACGAATATCCCGCGTCCTTAGAAATTCGTCCGCGTCTATACTATAGATATGCCGAAGTATTCGATTGTGGTTCCTTTTCACAACGAAGAGGACAACGTAACGGTCCTGTATGCCCGCCTGAAACAGGTGATGGAGCAGGTTGGCGACACCTTTGAATTAGTGCTGGTGGACGACGGTTCCAGCGACCGCACTTACAAGCTGCTGGAAGAGATTGCCGCCGTTGACAGCCGTGTGCTTGTCGTCAAGCTGCGTCGCAACTTCGGACAGACATCCGCGCTTGCAGCCGGATTCGATAATGCCTCGGGCGACTTTATCCTCGCCATGGACGGCGATCTGCAGCATGATCCAAACGAGATTCCCAACTTCCTCGAGAAGCTGGAAGAGGGCTACGACGTCGTCTCCGGATGGCGCAAAGAGCGTATCGACAACTTTGTCATGCGCCGGATTCCTTCGCGTTGCGCGAACTGGTTGATGGCGAAGCTCTCGGGCGTCGATATCCACGACTTCGGCACGACCTTCAAGGCGTACCGCCACGAGGTGATCCAGAACATTCCGCTTTACGGCGAGATGCACCGGTTCATCCCGGCATTGGCGAGCTGGTACGGCGCCTCGATCTGCGAAATTCCGATCAAGAACGTTCACCGCGAGCGTGGCAAGAGCCATTACGGCATCGGCCGGACGTTCCGCGTCTTCTTCGATCTGCTCACCATCCGCTTCTTGCTGAAGTACATGAGCCGCCCGCTTCACTTTTTCGGCACCTTCGGAGCGCTCGGCATTCTCTTCGGCAGCATAGTTTCCGCTCTGTTGCTCGGCATGAAGGTGATGCATCCGCACCAGAGCGTCATGGATGCTCACGGTCCGCTGTTTGTGATTGCCGGTGTATTGATCCTCGGCGGAATCCAACTGCTGGCGATCGGCCTGCTTGGTGAATTGCAGGTGCGGCACTACTACACAAGCCAGCAGCGCACGCCGTATGCGATCGATCGGATCGTTCGGCTGCGGACTCCCGAAGAGCCGAGCATCCTGTCGGACCGCAACGGCGAACGGTTCTAACCAGCCGTTACGAAGTCACACAAAGCCCCGCCCGGATCAAAACCTGGCGGGGCTTTTGCTTTGGCAGGGGTTACCGCGAATGGGAGTGGTCTGTTTCGGTCAGAAGCACCTTGCCCGTCTCCAACAGCGACTTCAAATTCGAGAGGATCTTCGGCCACCCTCCTGCAACAGCCTGAATGAACCTCGAATCCGCGCGCTCCATTGTATGCGCGATTGAAAGCCGCACAGCGTCACTACCATACGGTTCGATCTCAATAGTGCAGAGCGCGAACCCCTCGGCCTTCAGCTCTGGCTTGAATTCGTTGCGCCACTTCAGCCGGATGCGCTTCGGCTTGTCCAGTTCCAGGATCTCTCCAGTGTCCGCAACCTTTCCGTCGGGGAAAAGCAGCTGCCACTCCGCTCCCTTCTTCCACTCGGTCTGCATTTGCATTCCAAACCAGTACTCCTTCATCTGAATCGGATCTGTTAGCGCGGACCAGAGCTTCTCTGGCGTTGTTCTGATAAAGCTCACATAGGCAAAAGTGCTTTCAACGGATTGGCTCATGGTTCGTCTCCCTCCAGATTCTTCTTCAGTTTCGAAAGAGCTTGCAGCCTGGGTCGCTCAAACTTGCTGATCCAGCGCTCGGCAATGTCGTTAATTGGGACCGGATTGATGTAGTGCAGCCGCTCTCTTCCTTCGCGCCGCCACGACACCAGGTTTCCCTTGCGAAGGACTCTCAGATGTTTCGCAACAGCCTGGCGAGTCATATCCAGGCCACTGCATAGTTCTCCAAGGGTTTGGCCATTCTTCTGGCGCAACCGGTCGAGCAGCTTGCGGCGGCTGGAGTCTGCCAGGGCTTTGAATACCGCGTCGTCGTTCATGCAAATGGGAACCATTTGGTTCCTTAATGCAGAATAGGGAACCAAAGGGTTCCCTGTCAACTGCCCATCTTCCCGGATCGGTTCGATCTCATTCAGACTCCTGAATCGTGACTGGAATCACTGAGAGAGCTCCCTGGGAAGGCTCAGACTTCAGGGCACATATGGGGGTGGGCCATGATCTTCCTCATCTGGTTCGTGCTCTTTCTGCTGATCTTGGCGTTCTTTCTGGTCGCGGCAGGGCTTGGGCGGCACGCAATTCTAGAGAAATACTCGGGTTCGCGGACAGTTACGTGTCCTGAAAACCACCAACAAGCGATCGTGGCCATCGATGTGAAGCATGCAGCCGCGACGGTGATGGACGGAACCCCGGCTATCCGATTGTGCGATTGCACACGTTGGCCTCAGCGCGCGATTTGCGGTCAGTCGTGCATTTCACAGGCAGTCCGTGCTGAACCCTATCCTGAGCGGCAGCCAACAGGGAAGAAGCAGATCTATCACCTGCCCGTGCTTCTTGCCGCGTTTGCAGCGTGGTATTTGGGAATGATCTGGCACTCGCACTACCTGTTCCGGACCAAATGGATGGAGGCAGCAGGGTTGACGCAGGCTCAGGTGAAAGAGCTTGTCTGGTGGCTGTCGCCGCAACTGCTCGCTGCGGCAATATGCCTGCTGTTTGCTTATGGCGTGGGATGGCTCGTGGCCGTGATGCACCGCAAAGGCATCCTGCGAGGAATTGCGATGGCAATGGCGCTTGCTGGAGGTGTTTTGATAGCGACTTGCTTCGAGATTGCGAGGTTGCCGCGCGAACTACTGGCGATCGAGGCGAGCTATGTGCTCATGACTACGCTGATGGTCGGCGCGATCGTCGGTGGGTTGTGGGACAAACTGGCACTTCGCACGCGATGACGGTTGAATTGATCTGAGGTTTCGACTCAGTTAGAGAAGGACAGATCTGCAGGAATCTCAATCGACACCGACGTGCCTCGCCCCGGATTGCTGACGACTTTGAACGTAGCTTGCGGGCCGTAGAGAACTTCAAGCCGCTCCTGCACGTTCTTCATTCCGATGCCAGCGCCGTCTCGGCGAATCCCTGTGTTTGGGCGGTCGCCCATTCCCACTCCGTCATCCGCGACTTCAATGATGACGCGATCACCCTGCAGCTTGCTGCGCAGCGTTACGGTTCCACCGTGGATGCGCGGCTCCAGCCCGTGCTTGATGGAGTTCTCAATGAGCGGTTGCAGAAGAATGCTGGGTACCAGCACGTCGAGAGTATCGGGGTCGATTTCCTTTTCCACGTGCAGCTTGTCCGCGCCGAACCGCACGACCTCAATGTCCAGATAATCATCCGTGAAGCTGAGCTCATTGCGTAGAGGAACGTACGTGTCGTGGTCCTTCAGCAGGGCGCGCAGAATGTTGGCGAGCTTGATGGTCATCTCGCGCGCGAGTTCCGGCTTGGTACGAACCAAGGAAGAGATTGAGTTCAGCGTGTTGAAGAGGAAATGCGGATTGATCTGGCGTTGCAGCGCATCGAGTCTCGCCTCAAGCAGAAGATGCTTCTGCTCCTCGAGCTTCATCTCGATGCGCAGCGCGTTCCAAACCTTCAACGCGATGCCCACGACGATTGGCGCGCTGAAGCAGACGAGGACCTGAATCCATGGCTCTTTCGCGACCAGCGCGAACAGTTTATGAGGAAAGCGAGAGTGGATCCAGCCCCGACAAGCCTCTGCCGCGACAATCAGGAAAAGCATCAGAAACTGACGATCAATACGCGGACGAAGCAGGATCCGCCGCACCCACCTGTAAAGGCTGAGATCGACGAAAGGCGTAAACGACCAGATTTCATCCTGCTCGACGAAACTGCCCAGGGCTCCCCCCAGAATTGCCACGGCCACGTTGAAGGGCAGCGTAAGGTACTCGCCGTGCAGCATCGCGGGCAGCGAAAGAACCGCCCCACCGAGTGTGGCCCAGCGCGGCCCAACAAGCAGACCGAGCAGGATGATGGTTTCGAACGAAATGTCAGCGGCAAGGAAGTTCGGAACCGAAGTCCTGATCCATACCCCGAGTGTCAGCGGCACCAGAAAGAAAGCAAGCAAAGCGATGGTCTGCTCGGGACGGCGCTTCTCCGCAAAGAAAAGCCGGCGGAAGGTGGCCGCACGCGCCAGTACGCTGGCCATGGACGCCATGACACCCAGCTTCACCAGCAGGGTGATCAAAATGAGCCTGTCGGTCACGAGACCAGTGTATTGCCTGCAGCGGATATAGAGGCCCCGGTACGGAGCATTGTTGAGTCCCTTTCAGTCGTTGAGATAACCTCTGGATTATCGCTGTGACGCTTGCCGCTGGGCCGCAGCCGCCCGCAAAGTAAAATGAAGGCATGGCGTTCGAAAGCGTGAAAAAGGTTGCCGAGGCTGATTTTCCGACCCGTTGGGGAGCGTTCCGCATTCTGGGGTTCGAAGGGAAATTGCCGGCGAATGCTGCATCTCCGGCGTTGAACGGAAAGATTGAAGGTCTGGTCGCCTTAGTGATGGGCGATGTAAAGTCGGCCCCTCCGCTGGTCCGGATACATTCGCAGTGCCTCACGGGAGACGTCTTCGGTTCCCTGCGTTGCGATTGCCGCCTTCAGCTTGAGCTGGCGCTGTCGAAGATCGCTGAAGAAGGTGCCGGCATCCTCCTCTACGAACAGCAGGAAGGCCGTGGCATCGGCCTCATGGCCAAGCTCAAGGCCTACGAACTCCAGGACCAGGGACGCGACACCGTGGAAGCGAACGTCGAGCTGGGATTCGAAGCCGACTATCGCGAATACGAACTGCCTGCCCGCGTGCTCAAGATGCTTGGCGTGAAACAGGTCAAGCTGATGACCAACAATCCGGACAAGGTTGCGGCGCTCGAGTCAGCGGGCATTGTGGTCACCGAGCGTGTTTCCGCCGAGGTAGAGCCGCAAGAGACCTTCGCCGCCTATCTCAAGACGAAGCAGGAGAAGATGGGTCACATCGTCGAAACTATCGTCGGCGAGGAATGACCCGAACTTCTGATCGCCTGCGGGATCAGTTCCGCTGAACGGCAGGCATGCGGCAAACTGCGAACGAATCCCGCTGATATGGGCAGTCAAGTCCCATTGGACTTCCCCCATGCACCACTGTCCAACTCACCTCAGGATACTCATCGTGAAGATGCCTGAACTGCGCCGCTGAAAAGTGGTCGAGCCCATATGTGGCGTTGCTCATCTGCGCCCATTCGTCTGCCAGGTCCGGGAACAATGAGACGACACCACTGTCTTTGTAGTAGTCCGCCAAGGCCGAGCGCTCTGAGATTGAACGGAATCCATGCACGTCCATCGGTTCGTCTTTGAAGTACCGCGAATCAACGGCGAAAACCGCATCCGCAGGCGTGTTGTTTCTGATCCAGAGCAGTGTGTTCACCCAGGGGTTGCTGCTGTGTTCACCCGGAATCTCAATATGCGCGCTGTGCGGGTAGGTGGCACGCGCCGCAATGAACATTCCCACCGCAAGCGGAACAGCCAGGGCGGCCGGCGCCCATTTGCGATCTCTGCCGAGGTATTCTCCCATAACGCCTGCAAGCAGCAGAACAAAGATCAGGGTGATGAGGTGAAACGATCGCAAAGGCTGGAGCCTTACAAACATCTCGAAATCGGGCGACGAACACAGGAAGGCAGCAGACGCGATTGAGACGAGTCCGAAGGGGATGAGCGCAAGGGTGACAACTCTGAAGGGAGCGCGGGTTCCGCGTAGATCGGTTCGCCAGAGCCAGGCGAGAATCGCAAGCGGCGCGAGCAGCCCGAGCCAGTGATACCAGTTCCAGTTGTAGAGAAAGAAGTAATCGCGCGAGAAGAGAGCTTCGCGATAATTCCCGCGAGCGGGAGAGAGAGCAAACCCAGTAGGGATCAATGCGAATCCGGAGACGGGCACAGCCAGCGGTTCGCGAACGCGTGATTTCACTCTCTCTGTCGCCCACATAACTGCCCAGAGAAAGGCGATGTACATCACCATCTGCGGATGAAAAAGCGCGGTGACAGCCACGGCTACGCCGGCGTGCACGTATCGGTGCTCAAGGATTGCGGTAAGCGCGAATAGCGTAAGGGGGGTAGAGAATGATCGCGCGGTGAGATAGGGATCGACGAGCAGAAGCGCGGTATTCGTCGCGGGCATTGTGAGCACTGCAGTGGCAACAAGCATCGCTGTCCAGCGCGCACGGGGAGAGGAGAAGCAAGCGGAGACGAAAAGCCAGCAGGAAGTGAGGGTGGCGAAAAGCGTCAGAATGTACCACGCGAGGACAGTCCAATCAATGGACATGCCGGTGAGCTTCGCCGTGCCTGCGAGAACAAATCCGAACAATGAAAGATGACCGTGCGATAGAAAGAACTCGCTCGCGTATGGATACAAGCTCGGATCGAGCAGCTTTCTGGCTGCCGGCAGGTAGATCTCTGCGTCTTCAACCCCCAGATGATAGCCGCCAATCAGGAGTGCCGCCGCCGTGAGAGCCAGGAGAGCAATGAAAGGCACGCCTTCTTGAGAGGAGCCAATCGCAGCAGCTGGTTTCGATGATGCTGTCTTGAGGGATAAGCCAAGGAACGAGTCGATCTTCAGCCCGCTGGAACTGCGCGGGCGATCCTTACTACCTTGCCTCAAATCAAAACCTCCAGGCTCTACCCGGTTGGATGCTGGCCTAGAGCAAACCAGCAAACGGATCCTCTTTCAAATCCCGTAAAGCAGGACTAGCGGGGCGTTGGTATTTGACATACCGAAAGCGAAGCGTTGTGCCATCGGCAGGAAAGCCCATTCGGGGCTGGGTTAGACACGAGAGCCCAATCGACGCCGAATTCTGATCTCAGGTGTTTGAAATCGTCGACCTTGAAATCGCTCCACTTGGCGGTCGCATCAATCTGCTGCTCCCAATCGGGCCCGAGCTCGGGTACTTGAGTTACAACTGCAGGGTCTTTGCCCATGTCGGCAAGCTGGCTGCGCTCGGCGAGGGCTCGGAAGCTGTGGTAGTCCTCTCCGGGAGCAGACATGTATTTGGGGTCGAGGGCGAAGTAAGCGTCCACTGGGGTGTTGATTCGAATCCACGCAAAGGCATCAAGCCATGGATTGGTCGACCGGGCGCCCAGAACTTCAAAGTGCGGGCTGCCGCGGTAGAGGTCTCGCTGTGCGGCCAACATGCCCACATTGACGACGATGAGGAAAGCAGCCCACCGCAGCGCGTAACCTTTAAGGATGTATTTTCCCAGAAGGCAGCCCCCGATCAGGACCATGAAGAAGTAGACCAGTTGAAGGAACCGCATGGGCTGCATAGGCGTGATGCGAACCAGCGCAGGCGTCCCCAGAACCATCATCGACGCAGCCTGGTGAACCACACCGAACGCGAACACGGCAACGGCGAACCGCGCAAGTTTTGTCTTACCTCGCCGCAATGAAACGCGCCAGAGGATCCAGAACAGAATCAGAGGGCCGAGTGCGCCAAGCCATTCGTACCAGGTCCAGCGATAGAGGAACAGATAGCTTCGAGTCTCCAGAGCGCGGTGCCAAGAGGAAGTGGGAGATTCGAATATCCAGCCAAGCGGAACTGCGGCTGCAAGCGAATCCCGGAGCGAACGCAACCAGGCATGCACCGGATCCAGCAGAGCCATTGTCAGAAAAAAGCAGAACGATATCCCAAGCAGAGCCATGATGGGATGCAGCACGAAAGAGACGAGCAGCAGGGGAACGGCTTGCCAGAGCTTGTCGCGCAGAATGCACGAGACTGCGAGGAGTACCAGCGCGGTCGCCATATTGCGCGGATGCAGATGCTGGTCCGCGAGGTAGATGGCCGTGCCGGCAACCGGCAGCGTGAGCATTGCGGAGGTTAGCGCGACTCCGGTCCATTGCACGCGTTCGTCATCGAACAGCGTTCGGGCGATGCTCCAGCAGGCAGCGATGATCAGCAGGATCGACACGAACTGAAAGATCATGACCGCTGGTTCGACCGGAATATGAGCAAAGCGCACAAATCCTGCCATCCACTTGTCGAAGAGAGTGGCTTGCAGCTGGACGCGGAAGAACGCCGAGTCGTGCGGATAGAGGGAGGGATTCAGATCGCTCTTGATGGCAGTAAGGTACACGCCATCGTCCTCGGTGCCGGGGTGATATCCCATAACCGCGAATGCGAGAAAGGTGAAGGCGAGCAGAAGGACGACATTTCGTCTGTTCGAACCTCTAAACTGATCCAGCTTTTACACTCCGGCGTTCCAAAATACGCCCCTCCGGCGTTCAAAAACATCCTTAGCCCGGGTCCACCTTTATCTGCTTTAAAGCGCAGCCGAGTCGGATCAGGATCCGGTCCGCTCGCCGCGTTCGTCCCTAGCTGACTGATTAGACGATAAATGTAAACGATTGTGTAATGACAAGATAGTCATTTCTAACCTGGTCCGCCTTCGAATTTCACGGGGTGCAAGTTTGCACTGGGGAAACTTCGCGAAAGTTACCGAAAGAGGCTGCGTGCGACTTTCCAGCTATGTTCAACGCCCTTTTGAACGTCTATACTCCCAGCATTGTTATCCCCCTCATGCTCACAGTCACCCTCAACTCGTCCCGATCGGCAGCCGCACATGCGGAGGATGGCAGGGAAACCCGGATTCCTCTAATTGGACGCCAGAGAGTGGCTTTGATCATCCCCACACTCCGGGAAGCCGGGAACATTCCCGTTTTGCTGCGGCGCGTCAGGGCAGTTCTGGATCCAATCGGGATCGATTACGAGATCCTGATCGTGGATGACGATAGCAGTGACGGGACGGAAGAGCTGGTTGCTGAACTCAGTCGCGAGGACCCCCGGATTCATCTCCTTGTGCGAAAAGGGAAGCGAGGCCTTTCGGGGGCGATCCTCCACGGCTGGATGAATACAGATGCGCCGATCGTCGGGGTAATGGACGCAGACCTTCAGCATCCTCCGGAGCTTTTGCCCGATTTGATCTCCTCGATGCAGCAGGGTTGTGACCTGGTAATCGGCAGCCGCTATACCGAGGGAGGAGGCCTCGGCGATTGGAACCCGATTCGCAAGCTGATCTCCGCCGCAGCCGTCTGGGTAACGTGGCCAATTCAGCGGTCGGGAATCCGAGCGCACGACCCGATGTCGGGATTCTTCTTCGTTCGCCGCGAGTGCCTGAACGGGATCGATTTCCAGGAAGAAGGATTCAAGCTTCTGCTCGAGGTTCTTGTGCGGGCCCGGCTGAAGTCGGTATACGAGGTGCCCTTCGCCTTTGGTCAGCGCTTCCGCGGAGCCAGCAAGGCGAATCTGAAGGTGGCCATCGATTACGGCAAGCTCCTCAAGCGGCTCTATGGCATCCGTTTCGGCAGAACCCGAGCCGTGCCCGTGAACTCGTTCCAATAACGGTGGCGGGCCGTCGCGCTCAGAGAGCCGGCAGCGTCATCCGCAGCGCAAGAAACGCTCCCACCCCAAGAAAGAAAACCAGCGCCATGCGAATGCCTGGTTCCCGGTTTACCTCGGGAACCAGGTCGCTCGCACCGACATACAGCGCCACGCCGGCTGATACCGGCAGCCCATAGGGCATCCACGCCGGGGCCAACTCGATGATCAAAACTCCGCCGATGGTCGCCACTGCAAGCGCAACCGCCGCCCCAAACGCCGCTCTGCGGCTTCTTCCACTGGCCAGCATTACAGAGGCAATCGTGAATCCTTCGGGCGCCTTGTGAAGGAAAACCGCGAGGAAGATTAACCAACCGAGAGCGCTGTTGACGACAAACCCTGATCCGATAGCAACGCCATCGAACAGCGCGTGCACGCTGAGCCCGCCAAGCACGGAATAGCCCGTGCGCGCGGAGACAAACTCATCGTGGTGCGTTTCTTCGCCGTAGTGAAAGTGGGAGTTGATGGTGTGCTCTAGCAGGTGAACGATGCAATAACCCACCATGATGAGTACCGGACCAAGCGTCGGATTCAGCTTCACGCTCTCGGGCGTCATCTCAAGCAGCGCTACGGCCATCAAAAAACCGGCGCCGAGCGCAACGAAGTAACGCAGATAGCGCTCGATGCCGCGGGCGCGGACGAGTACGAACCCACCTGCTACGTCGGCAAGAGCCGCGAGGATGCCGAGCGCCACCGAGAGTCTGAGCATTCTTGCTTACCTTTTATCCGCTGTGGCGGATGTGCACCACGTCGCCGTCCTGCACGACATATTCCTTACCCTCCAGACGGAGGGTGCCCTGTGCGCGCGCGGCAGCCTCGCTGCCCGCGGAGAGCAGGTTATCCCAGCGAATCGTTTCCGCGCGAATGAAATGATGTTCGAGATCGGAGTGGATTGCGCCAGCCGCTTGCGGGGCCTTCGATCCAGCCGGAACCGTCCAGGCGCGGCACTCGTCTTCGCCTGCCGTGAAAAAGCTGATGAGCCCGAGAAGTTCGTAGCTCTTGCGGATCAAACGGACAAGACCGCTCTCGTGCAGGCCATAACTTGAAAGGAAATCTGCCGCTTCGGCCTCGTCCATCTCGGCGAGTTCCGCTTCAACTTTACCGCAGATAGCGGTTGCTCCCGCGTTGGGGCGGTGCGCAACTTCAGTCAGCTTGTAGCGCTCGACCGCGGAGGCAAGATCGTCACCGAGCGAGGAGCTCTCGCCGATGTTAACCGCATATAAAACGGGCTTTTGCGAAAGAAACATGAATCCCTTAATTAGCTTCTTTTCTTCCGGCGTCATCTCCAGTTCGCGAAGTGGCTGCTCCTTCTCAAGTGCCTCCTTCGAGCGGAGAAGCAATGCGTGCTCGCGCTCGAGGTCAGCGGAGCGCATCTTCTTCAAATCTTTCTCGACCCGTTCGAGGCGTTTTTCTACCTGGGTGAGGTCGCTGATCATGAGGTCAAATTCCACGTTCCTCACATCGCGCAGTGGATCGACCGGACCGACGTGCGGAATGGAGTCGTCTTCAAAGGCGCGCAGCACGTGAATGAGGGCATCGACGTTGCGAAGGCTGGTCAGGAAGGCCGTCTCTTTGAGCGCTTCCTGCCCGATCGCGGCCACGTCGACGTACTCCACAGTAGCGTGGGTCGTCTTTTTCGGGCTGTAGAGAGCTGACAGCTTGTCGAGCCGTTCGTCGGGGACCTTGGCAACGCCGACGTGAGCTTCGCGCGGGTTGGAGTAGCCTTTATCCTCGAGTTTTGCCTTGGTGAGGATCTTGAAGAGCGATGTCTTGCCCACTTGGGGCAGACCGATAATGCCAGTTTTCATGTATTTCCAAGTATGCCCCTGCACGATACTTGCGCGCTGAAGGGCCTCTTCGATGATAACAACAGGGAACGAGGGGCCAAGCTGACGAGGGGACAAGGCCTTAGCTGCGGCGTTTGACGAAGCGCAGTGCAGAGAAAACTGGAGAGACAGACGCGACTTTCGTATCCACAATGCCGGCCGCGAGCGCCGTTGTGCGAACGAGGTTCTCGTTGAGCGGATGGCCGGGCCCCTTGCGATAGATGAACCAGATGGGGCTTCCGGCTTTCAGTTGATCGTCTGCCCTCATCAATGCCGCGTGCAAGTCGGTGGTTGTATCGATGCGGGCGAGTATCAGGTCACCTTTTCTCTGCGAAACGGATTTGGCTTCAGTGAGCGCCTCTTCCAGAGCGCCGTCGTCCACAGGACCGATCATCCGGACAGCTACCTCAGAGGTGATGCCGAGCTTCTTTGCCAGCGTAGGCGGAGGCTTCAGCAGCGCATCTGCCCATTTCTTCGCCATCGCACTGCCTAGCAGGAGTGCAACGCTCTCACCCTCAACGGTGAAACACAATCCTTCGCGATCTGCCTTCACCGCGTGCATCTTCGCAATCGGCACCCGGCGGCGTAGTTCACCTCGGAGAATCAACTCTGGCGGCTCAATCAGAGCTTTCACGGTGCTCTTCTTGCCGTCCCAGACACATATACAGGTCGCTTCACGTCCCATGGGAGCCCCCGGTAATGGAGAACAAATTGTGCTCGGCCCAGAAGTCGAAATGCAACGCCATTCAGGCGTGACGTTCCCTCACGCCTTCTCCCGCGTCGACTCAGCCCAGGCAACCAGCACCACAGTGGCGATACCGAACAGCAGGATCACTCCCTCGATACGTTCACTGCGATTGTGGAGCTTGTTGAAATGGATTGTGCTCGGGTTGCTCAAATCGCTGGTGTCGATCTCTCCGCCAGCCGCCATTCGATCCCGCTCCATCGCCGGAATGATCCCGTATTGCGAGTAGGCAGTGCAGGCAAGCATCAGGACGACCAGAACCATCGGCGCCAGAACCGACTTTGGTTTGTAGATGTGCCACGCAGGAGCGAGCGCCAGCAGCGCAAGAAGTACCAGACCGCTGACAATGCCCATGCCATGCAAAATACGAAGCAGTTCGCCAACGATGGTGCCGGCTGCATGCGTGGCTCCCTGCAATGTGCCAAAGGTGATGGCGGCAACCACCGGGAAGAATATCTCAGCACCGAGCCATACGATGAGCGCGAGATAAAGCAGCGTGCGCAGCAGGGTCTTCATGGGGGAAGAATAGCAGCAGGGAACTGCCGGACACGAAACGTGATGGGCAATGTAATCTCGTTTTCATGGGACTTGATTCGGTCGAGATTGTCCTCCGTGCAGAGGAACTTTTCGGGATCGATATCGCTGATGATGAAGCTGGGTCGATTTCGACCGTCGGAGATTTCTACGAAGTTATCCGTACCAAGTTGGAAATTACGCCATCTCGAGATCCTGTTACCCCCGACGAACTCCCGGGAATCAGCCAAAAAGAGAAGGCGTTTCTGTTCCTCAGCCGATCCAAACCACTACCGGCCCCGGCCGAAGTTCTACCATGGTCGGCGCAAAGCGTTTGGAACTGCCTAGTCGCCATTTTTGTTGATCAGCAGGGTTTACGTCCGGAAGAGATCAAGTACCACGCAAGAATTGCCCAGGATCTCGGAGTCGATTGAGATCTCTGCTACGGCCAAAGTTCGGAACGCGTTGAGCACTGAAATTTCCAAAAAAGATGCGCCCGCTAGCATTCCGCGGGCGCTAGTCTTCTCTAGAATTCTGCCTACGAGTTCTTCTTCAATGCCCGCTTTAGAACCACCTCAAGAGCCGCTTTCGTCTCTGCGTACTCCGCGGGGCTGACCGCGCCGGTGAGCTTGTCACTCTCGAGCGCGAACAACTCTTCCTTGAGCGCCGCAAGAAGGGAGCCGTTCTTACCGGGGGATCCATGCGAACCAGTCGGCGCATAGTGAACCTGCGCCCCGGGCGAACCTGCACCAGCCGAGTTCGCAATCGGAGTTGCCGGGACACCAGCAGGTTTTCTCAGCAGGAATGCCGCCGCGGCCGCGAATACCAACGCGAGTCCGCCGAGAATCCACCACTTGTACTTGCTCAGCGGATCAGGCGTATTGATCGGTTCTCCGATTCCGCCCCCAGGTTGTCCACCTGGCTGTGTGCCAGCCTGCGGACCGCCTGCTCCCTGGTCCTCGCGAGGCATGCTCCCATTGCCAGAAACTGTGAACTCAAGAGCCTTACCTGGCACGGCATTTTTGGCAACGAAGGTTTGGATGTTCGGGTCCTGATTCAGCGGCGTGAAGGTTGAGCCCGATCCGGCTGTAAATGTCATGCTCTTCGGCAGAAGCACGCCGACATTTTGTGCGCTGAGCGACACCTGAGGACGGAAAGTAAAACTTCCGCCGCTGTAGGGCAGCGTGTAGCTGATGTTGAACTGGGTATCCTTGTCGCCTTCATCCGGCTGAATGGGAAAGTTGAATGCGTAGTGACCCTTTGGCCCGTTGGGCTGCAACTTCAATGTCGTGGGCAGGGCTCCGGCCTTGGGACGCTGTCCCTGCGCAAGCTCGATCACAGCCTCTTCCGGAAGTACGACCTCGAAGCTCTTGGCGCTCCACTGGGTGCGCGGAGGCATGCTGGTGTTGTGCACGAAATAGCGCTCCAGCACGTGGAGCTGGCCGTTGTTGCTTTCGAGCTCCATTACGTCCGCTTCAATGAATACCCCGTCAACCTTGGCTGCTACGTCATAGACCGAGATCTCAGGAATGGTTCCCGTCTGCGGCGCATCCGCGAAGTACTCGGCACCCTGGTGAATAACTTTGACGAGGGAGGGAGCGTTGCTCGGTCGGTTGATGGAGTAGTGACCGCTCGCGTCAACCGTTGCGTGGGCGACTTCGGTCATCCCCGTCATGGGCTCGACCAGCACAACGGCATCGCCGCTGGCAGGCTTGCCCGTCGTCTTGTTGGTAACCGTGCCGGAAAGTTGTACAGCTTGCGCCAATGCGCCGGCAAAAACTAAAGAAGAAACAACTGCAAAAATTCGTATCAATTTCATTGTTTGTCCGAACCCAACTTTCACTAACCTGATCCCAAGTCCCTGTCTTTTCAAGCCTGCTGTTGCAGGTAATCAATCTCCGCGAGCAACTGAGCCGTCTCATTTTCGAGCTGGCTCCGTTGCGCAACGAAATCTTCTTCAGGATACTTTCCCGCACGGTATTCAAAGTTAAGGTCGCGCAGGTTTTCGTAGAGCTGCTCTTTGCGCTCGAACAGGTAATCAAGCCGCGTCTTCTGGCGTTGGCTGGCGAACGCATTTTCCGGCCAGAAGGTATACAGGAAGAGGCCGATCGCCATCAGGCAGCCAAGTGCTAAACCCAGTGTCTCGGTCATGACTAGAAACTCCCTTCGCTGCTGGTTTCGCGGCGAACCCGTTCCCGGAGCGCCTCCATCTCAGGCGTCGACGCGGCTTCAACTCCCTGCTTTCTGCCGACAGACCAGTGCCGCACTAGCAGGATGGTGCCGAGCAGAGCTGCCAGAAACACCGCAAAAGGAGCGATCCACGCAACCAGATTGAAACCTGACGTGGTTGGAGCAGCAAGGACAGTCGCACCGTACTTTGCTGCGAAGCTCTCGAGAATCTGCTTGTCGTCCATGCTCGTCGTCATGGCAGTCTTCAGCTCAGCCAGTTGCACAGGTGAGGCAGGACAACCCACGTGGTTGCACTCGCCCAGCACCTGTCCGCAACCGCAACTGCACATCAACTGGTGGTTCAGCTTGTCGTACCGCGCGGTAGCATCCGTAGCGCCAATCGAGAAAGTCACCGCAACGGCCAGCGCCGCCACTTGTGCCCCTTTAATCCATGTGCGATTTCGCAGCATAACTTTCATCTCAGTCGCCGCCTTTGAGCACAGGCTCCGCGTGAGCTACCTGAGGAGCCGAAACTTTCAATGCGGCTGTTGCCGGGGTGAGGCTCGGAACGAGTGCGATAAATGTCCCGAACACGATAAGCGCTACTCCCGCCCAGATCCAGCTCACCAGCGGATTCAGGAACGCCTTAATGATCGGCTGGCCAGTATCAGGATTCGTACCTTCGAACACAACATACAAATCCCAGCTCAAAATCGAGTGCACGGCTACCATCGTCTGCGGCTGCTGGCTGGCGAGGTAGACCCGCTTTTCAGGAGCCATCTGGAACTGCTTCTTGCCATTCTCATAAACATCGAGAAGCGCGTAATCGGAGTTGAAGTTGGCGTTTGAATCCTGCGTGAAACCCACGCACTCAAGCGTGTATGGACCAACGCTCATCGAGTCGTGCAGCGCCAGTTCCTTCTCCGTGTTTTTGTTGAAGGCCGCGCCTGCCAGCCCGATCACCACAATGACCACGCCAATATGAATCAGGTATCCGCCGTAGCGGCGCGTGTTGCGCCGAGTAAGCAGGTAAATTGACGTAACCAGATTCTTGCCTGTCTGTTTCGCGATGACAGCGCCGCCGCGAAGGAACTCAGAGACGATCGCAGTGAATACGCACGCGGACAGAGCAAATGCAACGAGCGAGTAGAAGTACCCCGAATCGCTGAACCACGTGCTCAATGGCCGTGGACCGAAGATGAAGCAGACAGCGACCATGAGCCAGAGTGCGATTACAGGAACAATGAAATTGCGCTTAACTGCGCGGAGCGATGTGGAGCGCCACGGTAGCAAGGGTCCCACGCCGGTGAGAAAGAGCAGGAACAATCCAATCGGAACGGCAACCCTGTTGTAGAAGGGCGCTCCCACCGTCACTTTGCTGCCCTGGACGTATTCGCTCAGGATCGGGAAGAGCGTTCCCCAGAGAATCACGAAGCAGGCAGTGAGCAGTACAAGATTGTTGAAGAGGAAGCTCGACTCGCGGCTGACCAGCGACTCCAGCTGATGGTCCGAACGGAGATGATCACGCTGCAGAATGTAGGTGAAAATGCAAACCACCAGCACAGTGCCCATCGCGGCATAAAACCACGTAGCGATCGATGACTGGGCGAAAGCATGGACAGAGCTGACAAGCCCGCCGCGGGTCAACGTGGTACCAAGCAACGTAAGCAGGAAAGTGGAGAAGATGAGCCAGACGTTCCAGCTCTTCATCATGCCTTTCTTCTCCTGCATCATCACAGAGTGCAAAAATGCGGTGCCGGTAAGCCAGGGCATGAAGCTGGCGTTCTCAACCGGGTCCCATCCCCAGTAACCGCCCCAGCCGAGAACAGCGTAGGCCCAGTGCATTCCGAGAAAGATTCCGCAAGTGAGGAACAGCCAGGTAACGAGCGTCCACACCCGCGTGATCTTGATCCACTTTTCTCCCGGATAGCGCATCATCAGCGCGCCCAGCCCGAAGGCGAACGGCACGGAGAATCCAACATAGCCCAGGTACAGCATTGGCGGATGGATCACCATCTCCGGATACTGCAGCAGCGGATTGAGCCCATTGCCGTCTGCCGGAATCGCGCCGCGAAGCAGCGAGAACGGCGGAGCCGCAAAATTGACCACCGCAAGAAAGAAGACCTGGATCGCCGCCATGATCGTTCCGGCGTATGCGTAGAGCTTCACATCTGTCTTATGGCGCAGCCGGAGCACAAAGCCGTATGTTGCCAGCAGCCAGCACCAGAGCAGCAGAGAACCCTCCTGGCCGCTCCATAGAGCCGCGAACTTGTAAGCGGCCGGAAGCGCCCGGTTTGAGTGCTCCATGATGTAGGTGATGGAGAAGTCGTTATTAAAAACCGAGTACACCAGCGCGAAGGCAGCACCGGTGACGGCGATGAACACCGCAATCCCCGCGCGGCGTGCGGTGTCGGCCAGGCGCTCGGGTGAAATGGGCGCCGGCTGGCCCGTCGCAATCAGACGCAGAGCAACGCCACCTGCGAACAGGTTATAGGCTGCCAGCGCTAAAGCGATGAGGAGTGAGAGGCTTCCGAAAGTTGCCATGGAGTTGTCTTCTCCAACTTCCTTGCTGCAAGAACTTACGTTGCTATGTCTGGTCTGTGACCCCGAGGCCCTAGCCACGGTCGTCGCTGAGGTGGATATCTCCACTCTGATTCTCGCACTCAGCAGTGTGCTTAAGGGGGAATCCAAAGCGGCTAAACCAGGAGGAAACCGCTGCAACGACCTTATTCTCAATTATTTTAGGCCGGTTCAATGTGATTTGCCTCACACCACAGGTGGACAAGATCACATGGGAAGACGCGGCAAGCACCACATCATCCGTGCCCCTATGTCATAAGAGACGAGTGGGTTACGAAACCGTACTCTCACATGCAGGTGGAAATGCTGAATGAGAGCCCCGCTGGTTCAAGGGGTGATGCAAATTCCTCGGCATCGGCTCTCTGCCGAGTAGAAATCCGACGATTGAACAGTCTGGGCTCTGTCGAGCAGAAAAGTGAATGGCGCGACCTCTTTCCCAACCAGGATCGAGATTGCGCCATTTCTGAGGAAGGGCCCGCTGATTGGAAGTTCGTTTACCTCGACAACCCTAAGCTCCCTGGTTGCCCGTATCGGCTGCCCATAGTTCCGCGATTTCCTGCTCCTCTGCGTCCGCCAGGTCGGGCTCCTCAATCGACTCGGCGTCCTGTCTTCTATTGGCGACTCGTTCACGGTCGCTCAGGAATTGCGAAGTTTTACGGATTGAAAACGCTGTGGACATTCTGTCTTGTCTCCTCGCTTCCGGCTCATGCACTGCAACATCACGAGTAAAGCGCAGCGTCCTCGTTTCGGCGAAATGGAACAGCCCGAATCGGACGAGTGGACGAATTGATCTGGCTCCGGCAACGTGATCTGGGTCACTTTCCGAAGGCAGGCTCGGAGGTACCTTTATCTCAGAACTCGGACTCATTTGGTCGGCAATTGAGCGAAAGCCTGCGGCGCGACCTCAAACGCTTTCACGAGACGCCGATCCAGAGCCGTATAGAAAGACCTCATATGCCAGCAAAGCTCGCAATTATCCTTTCGATTTTCTTGTCCCTAGCTGGACGAGCCTACTCTCAAAACACCAGCGCGTCCCCCGCGGTGGTCGGCCCCATCCAGGACAACAGCTTCCTCGCTGAAGAGGCCTACAACCAGGAGCCCGGCGTGGTGCAGCACATCCAGACGTTCACCCGCCTTTGGAACTCCAAAACCTGGGCTTACAGCTTCACCCAGGAGTGGCCGGTGCCCGACCACTGGCGTCATCAGCTCAGTTACACGCTGGTTGATGCCAAGCCCGATCAGAACCTGAGCTCCTCATTCGGCGATCTGCTTCTTAACTACCGTTACCAGCTCGTCGGCGACGGCGAGACGAGGCTCGCCGTCTCTCCGCGCGCTACGCTCATCGTTCCCAGCGGCTCCGTCGAGAATGCGTCCAGTTACGGCGGAACGGGCATGCAGGCGGTTGTTCCCGTCAGCTTCGTTCTGAACCGACACTTCGTCAGCCATTACGACCTGGGCGGCACCCTGGTCCCTCGCGCCCATGACGCCGCGAATGACAGCGCCGCCTCCTATGGCTACAACGCCGCCGGCAGTCTCATCTGGCTCGCTCATCCTCGTCTGAATGGCATGTTCGAAACATCGTGGACTTCCGCGCATCTGGTAAGCCGTCCCGATGGCACCGATATCCAGAACACACTTTGGCTTGCACCGGGCGTACGCGGCGCATTCAATTTCAAGAGCGGTCTGCAGATCGTTCCCGGCTTTGCCTACGTTGCCGGCGTCGGCCCCAGCTCAGGCGACCACGGCGCCTTCTTCTACCTGAGCTTCGAACACCCGCTGTGGAAAGAGAAAGAGAGAAAGAACCCCTACTTCAAAACTAAAACTCAGCTATCGAGGGATTCCCACCCTCAGTCTCGCTGTGCTCTCTTCTGACCCCAGAGCCCTGCTGGTCTCACCCGAACAGGAATTCCTTCTCCCGCAGTTCCTTGATGCTGTCCCGCAGCTTCGCAGCTTTCTCAAACTCGAACTTCCTCGCGGCGTCTCGCATCTCCGTCTCGAGCTTCCCGATAAAGGCATCCACGTCGGCCTGCGAAGTGAACTCCGGCAGCCCGACTGCTTCCTCTTCCTCGATTTCGCCGTACTCGGTCTTGAGTATCTGGGCCAGCCCCATGTCGATCTTGCTGATCACGGACTGCGGTGTAATTCCGTGCTCTTCGTTGTATGCCGTCTGAACCGCACGCCGCCGGTCGGTCTCATTGATCGCCGCTTTCATCGACTGCGTCATGTTGTCGGCATAGAGAATTGCCCGGCCCTCAACGTGCCGCGCCGCGCGCCCGATCGTTTGGATCAGCGATCCTGTCGACCGCAGAAATCCTTCCTTATCCGCATCCAGAATCGCCACCAGCGAAACCTCCGGCAGATCGAGCCCCTCGCGCAGCAGGTTGATCCCGATCAGCACATCGAACTCGCCTTTGCGCAAACCAGCCAGCAGCTTCACGCGCTCCAGCGTCTCAATCTCCGAGTGCATATACCGGCACTTCACGCCCACCTCGGTGTAGTAGCCGGCAAGGTCCTCCGCCATCCGCTTCGTCAGCGTCGTCACCAGCACGCGCTCGCCCCGCTTCGCCCGGTCACGAATCTCCGCCAGCAGATCGTCAATCTGCCCCTTCACCGGCCTGATCTCCACCTGCGGATCGACAAGCCCCGTTGGCCTGATCACCTGCTCCACCACTACGCCCGCCGAGCGCGTCAGCTCATACGGCCCCGGCGTCGCTGAAACATAAATCGTCTGGTGAATCCGGTTCTCGAACTCATCAAACTTCAGCGGCCGGTTATCCCGCGCCGAAGGCAGCCGAAACCCGTAGTCCACAAGGTTCTGCTTGCGGCTCTGATCGCCGTGCCACATCCCATGCACCTGCGGAATCGTCGCGTGGCTCTCGTCCACAAACAGAATGAAATCCCGCGGAAAATAATCCAGCAGCGTCGGCGGAGGCTCCCCCGGGAGCCGCCCGCTGAAGTGCCGCGAGTAGTTCTCGATCCCGTGGCAGTAGCCCATCGACTTGATCATCTCCAGATCAAACCGCGTCCGCTGGTGAACGCGCTGCGCCTCCACCATGCGGCCCTCAGCCTCGAGCTGCGTCACCCACTCGGTCAACTCCGCCACAATCGAGTCGATCGCCTGCGCCTTCCGCTCCGGCTGGACTACATAATGCGACTTCGGATAGATAGGCAGCCGCGAGTACTTCTGCTTCACCGTGCCAAACAGCGGATCGATCTGCGACAGCGACTCAATCTCATCCCCGAACAGCTCGATCCGATACGCCGACTCGTCATAAGTAGGAAAGACTTCGATGATGTCCCCGCGCACTCTGAAAGTCCCGCGCCGGAAGTCCACATCGTTCCGCTCGTACAAAATCTCCACCAGCCGCCGCGTAATGTCCTTCCGGCTGATGTGCTGCCCCTTCTCCAGCAGCAGCAACATCCCGTAGTAAGCCTCCGGCGAACCCAGGCCGTAGATACAACTGACAGAACTCACGATGATCGCGTCTCTTCGCTCGAAGAGGCTCCGCGTAGCCGAGAGCCGCAGCTTGTCGAGCTCCTCGTTGATCGTCGCTTCTTTCTCGATATACAGATCGCCGGCCGGAATGTACGCCTCCGGCTGGTAGTAGTCGTAGTAGCTGACAAAATACTCAACCGCGTTGCCGGGGAAGAACTGTTTGAACTCGTGATAGAGCTGTGCAGCCAGCGTCTTGTTATGCGCGAGGATCAGAGCCGGCCGGTTCGACTGCTCAATGATCTTGGCCATCGTAAACGTCTTACCCGACCCCGTAACTCCCAGCAGCACCTGGTGCTTCTCGCCTGCGGTGAGACCGCTGACAAGCTCCTCAATCGCCTTGGGCTGATCACCACGAGGCTTATAGCTGCTCACCAACTGAAAATCCATTTCAGGATTATATCCGAATGGCGAAGATCAGGCGAAGACGCCTTCTCGGCTTGGCGTCATTCTGGCCGATGCCCCCATCCTCGCGCCGCAAGGGTGGGAACCATCAACTCCGCCGCATGCAAACCCACTCGCCCGGACAGAGATCCGAACGTAGCCCGTGGCGAAACCCTCAGATACCCGTTCACATCTCGACCACGCTCGCGGCTCGGTCAGTGGCGCCCTAGCGCTCCGGCAATACCGGCAGTGGGTTTGTCGCCCTCGCGCTACCGCCCGGGAACGCGGTTCCTGCAGCGGGTAGGTGCCACTGACGCTGCGGAAGATCCGGCATCGGTGTGGCCTTGAACAGCCGCTTGCATTGACGGGCCGTCCAGCGCGCCCACTTCTGCGACTTCTTGCGTCGTGCGCTGTCCGTCGAGATCCCGGTTCCCGCATACATCTGCCGGTAGAGCTTCGACAAGAAGATGAAGGCAACGCGTGCCCGAAGTGTTGGCGTGCACTCAGAGCGCACCCAGATCGCCTTCCATCCATAAAAACGGTCCCACACGCGCTGCGTGCGATCGCGAATCTCATCTGCGCTCATGGTCGGATGCGGCGTAAACATCTTCGGTCTCACCGCGCTCGGAATCAACCAGTAGCGTGTAATGGGCACATCGCCCACCATCGTGGGATTCTCCGACTGCTGCTTCTCCCATCGCCCGAAGTCCACCGTGCCTGGAAACGGCGTCATCATTACAAACTGCGCAAAAGTCACGCCGGCCTTCATGGCCATCTCCACCGTGGCATCGAACGTTGCCGACCGGTCAGTAGGCAGCCCGAAGATAAACGACCCCAGCACGTGGACTCCGTGTTTGCGGAAGGTTTGCAACTGGTTTGCCAGCGCATCGCCGGAGTAATTCCAGTCTTTGTACACAGCCTTCAGCCCTTCGGGGGTTACGGCCTCGACGCCCACCAGAGCGCCTTTGATGTTGGCGCGCTTCATGGCGTCAAGATACTCGCCGTCTTCTCCCGCCTCCATCGTGATCTGCGTGAAGAACACCATATCCTTCGGCAGCTTCGCCAGCTCTTCCATCAAGTGGAACCGATCCGCCCGAATCGCACTCAGCTCTTCTACCTTGGCCAGGTTATTCTGTGCGCGCGCCTGGCGCAGATCCGTCAGTGTCACCGGATAAAAGTTGTCATCGGCCAGCGCGATAAACCGGAAACCCATCCGTCGCAGGTTCACAATCTCGTCAATCACGTTCTGATATCGGCGCTGCCTTGGCTGCTGCCCATCGGTGCGCCACACGCTGCAGAACGAGCAGTGCTTCGGGCATCCCCGAATCGTTTGCACCGAGGCCCACATGTATTTATCCGGCTGCATCAGGTCCCAGCGAGCTTGCAGAAAATCAGTGCCGGCAATGCGGCCGCCCTCGTAAACACTCTGCAGGCGTCCCGCCGCGCAGTCCGCCACAACCTTCGCCCACACCAGATCACCGTCGCCCTTCACCACGGCATGTCCTTCGCCGCGCTCCAGCACTTCTTCGGGGAACAGCGTGGCGTGAATGCCTCCGTATACCACCCAGGCCCCGCGAGCTTTCGCCATGCGTCCCACCTGGTACCCGCGGAGTGCGTTGCCCGTGTGGACGCTGATGCCCACCAGGTCTCCCGTTTCGATCATCTCCGGATCGATCGGCTCAAGAGATTCGTCCGTCAGGATAGGATCCCCTGCACTCAATGGCGTGGCCGCCGCCAAGACAAACAGCCAGCGCGGCGTAATCACCGCCGTGCCAAAGGAGTGGTCACTGGGATTCACCAGGTGAACCTTCATCAGATACGAACCTTTCTTGTTCGGTGAAAGAGGCTACAGGCCTGTGAGCGAGGGCAAATACTTGCAGAGTTCAGGGCCTGGCCCGAGGCGATTCGTGTGTCGAAATTTATCCGCCGGGGTGCAGGCTAATGATAGACCCCGTTTCCTTCAAGCCGTCAACAATTGCTGGCGGCGCATCATTCAGTGGGGCCCCCTCCCCTATGGTTTCGAAAGCTTCGGGACCGTTCTTCCAGATGCTGCTTACTGCAATCGGCGTTGCTTAGGCCTGGCAGAGTCGGAAGGTCTAGAATGATCCGTTTACCGCAATCTCATCCTGGGAGACCCATGCCCCACCTCACACGCCGCGAAACCCTCGCCTTGCTCCTTGCCGCACCAGCCGTGACTTCTTCCTGGGCACACGACGCCACCGAACCAACAAGCGCCTGGATCCCTCTCTTCGACGGCAAATCCCTCGACGGCTGGAAACCCAGCGAACACGAGGGCTCCTTCAAGGTCGTCGACGGCGAAATCGTCGCTCACGGCGAGCGCTCCCACCTCTTCTATACCGGCCCCGTCCACAATGCCGACTTTCGGAATTTTGAATTTTCCGCCGAAATCAAAACTCTGCCCGGTTCCAACTCTGGTGTCTACTTCCACACCAACTTCCAGCCGTCCGGATTTCCTTCCGCTGGCTTCGAAGTCCAGGTGGAGAATAACCCTCCCGCACCGCTCGCCGGTTACCTCGAGCGCAAAAAGACCGGCTCGCTCTACGGAGTCCGCAACGTCTACAAGACCCTCGCGAAAAACAACGAGTGGTTCACGCTCTCCATCACGGTCCGCGGCAAGCGCGTGCAGACGCGCATCAACAATATGCTTGTCGTCGACTACATTGAGGCCGACCAGCCCTTCCAGGGCGACACCAAGTTCGGACGCGTCCTCAACCACGGCACCTTCGCCCTCCAGGGACACGACCCCGGAAGCACTACCCACTTCCGCAACATCCGCGTCCAGCCGCTCCCCGACAACGCCAACTCCGAGTCATCCGAGCGACCCGTCGTCGACGACTTCTATCGCGAGGTCATCCGCCTCTCCACTGAGAACTATCCCGTCGTCGACTACCACGTGCATCTCAAGGGCGGCCTCACTATCGAGCAGGCGCTTGAAAACTCCCGCCGCCTTGGCATCAACTACGGCATCGCCATCAACTGCGGCCTCGGTTTCCCGGTGCATAGCGACGACAGCGTACAGCAATACCTCGACAGCATGAAAGGCCAACCCTGCTTCATCGCTCTCCAGGCAGAAGGCCGCGAGTGGCGCACGCTCGTCTCACCGGCATCCATTGCGCGCTTCGACTACGTCTTCACCGACGCGATGACCTTCACCGACGACCGCGGCAAACGCATGCGACTCTGGATCGACGATGAGGTCGGCACCATTCCCGATACGCAGGCCTTTATGGACATGTTGGTCGATCGCATCCTCGGCGTCATGCGCGAACCAATCGACATCTACGCCAACCCAACGTTCCTCCCCAAGCAGATCGCAGCCGACTACGAGACCCTCTGGACACCTGATCGCCGCCGGAAGGTCATCGCCGCCGCCATCGGAAACAATGTCGCTATCGAGATCAACAATCGCTACAAGATTCCCAGCCCGTCCTTCATCAAGCAGGCAAAAGCAGCGGGCGCGAAGTTTTCCTTCGGCACCAACAACGCTGACGCGAACTTAGGCCGCCTTGAATACCCGCTGACGATGGTGAAAGAATGCGGTCTCGTCTGGCAGGACATCTTCGTCCCCCGACCGGACGGTCAGAAGAAAATTCAAGCAGGGAAGTGATGTCTCCATTCGCAATCAGCTTCTCGCGTGCCTTGTGAAGCCTCTGCGCATGGTCGTCCGCAAGCACATTTGTGCTTTGCCAGAACCCGCTTAACGCGCTAAGTTGTCTAAGTCTGACCTCGAACTCTAGATGAGGCTCCAGTGTGTCGATGCAGCACTGGCGGCGATTGTCCACGATCTGTTGAGAGGGGAACGCGATGACAGGATGGGAATCATGGACGCGTCGTGCGGCGGCTTTGATTGTGTTTGTGATTTTTCTCGCAGCTGCCATCTGCGCGGCCGGCCTCGTTCCGTATGCGCTTGCGGCTCAAACTGCAAGCATCATCATCCTCACTCTGAGTTCTACCCTCTCGTTCACGCTGGTTGTCTGGGCTGGGGCTAGGATTGCCGCCGCGATTTGGCCTGCTTCGAAGCCGAGCGGATTCGCCACCTGGAGCACCGGAATCTTAGCCGCCCTCTTTGTGGTCTCGCTGTACGTTATCGTTCTAAGGCCTGTTAGTTTGCGGCTCTCTGAGCGGCAGCCGTATGCGAATACCCGCTATTGGCAACTCCCCACCGGCTCGCGAATCGCGTACAGCGAGTTTGACCCTCCTGCTAGCATGACGGTAAAGCCCTACCCGATTGTGTTTCTGCATGGCGGTCCAGGCGTAGTTCAGGCCCCTTTCGATCAGGAGATCTACGGCAGTTTCGCGGCAGATGGATTTCGCGTCCTTCTCTTTGACCAGGCAGGGAGTGGACTGTCAGCTTTCCTTCCCAGAGTCCGCGACTATACCATTACGCGGTCTGTAGACGATCTAGAGGCCATACGGCAGCAGATTGGAGCCGAAAAGTTGATTCTGATCGGCCACTCCTGGGGTTCGACTTTGGCGGCGAGTTACATAGCCAAATATCCGGGTCACATCGCCAAGGTTGTCTTTCATTCGCCGGGGGGAGCATCTGGAATTTGCCTGAAACAAAGATGGACTACTCCCGCACAGAGAGTGGGTCCTTTCGATTTCCGTCTCCACGCCTGCTTGCTGCCATGCTTCTCAGAGATCGCAATCCCGACGCAGCGCAAAACCTCCTGCCCCAGCGAGAGGCAGAAGAATTGACCGTTCCCGCCTTCGCGCCAACTGTAACGTCGCTCGTTTGCAAAGGTGACTCGGCACGGCTGCCGCAGTTTGTTTCGAACCTCGGCGCGACGACCGAAAACCCGGGCTTCAATATGTATGTGCTTCAGGAACTGATACCGCAGACTGACGACCCCAAGGGCGATCCCCACGGCGCGCTGCGTTCCAATCACACTCCGGCAATCCTCTTGTACCCCGAATGCAACTATCTACCTTGGAGCGACGTGGTCGATTACCGCAGAACATTGCCAAATCTGAAGGTTTATTACGTTCCGCGAGCAGGGCACTACATTCAGTTCGAGCAGCCTGAATTGTTGCGTAATGTAATCCGCGCGTTTCTGCTGGACCAACCGGATGCAGTTCCCGCATACGAGAGTGACACCGATCCGCGAACAAAGTAATTGCGACTTAGGCCAGCTCCGGCGTCTCCTCCATATCCGGTTCCGTCCACAGCAGGATGGCCTGCGGGAGCGTCATATAGAGAATCCCCGTTCCCCCACCAGCATCACGATCGGAAGGTGCTCCAGATAGCCACGTACTGCGGCAGACAAATGACCCGTGATTCCGGGTGAATGTACGATCGAACTGCAGATCAGTGTTGCCACCAGTCCGCTGCCGAGTCGGTAGTAAGCAATATAGTGCGCGTGATCGCGCCGATAGTTCTCGCGCTCATCGCCTTGGAAGCGCATATCGCCGACGATACCCGTGAAGATCACCACAAGCGCCACGACAAGAATCATGGAGCCAGCAACGGTCCACGCATGCAGTGGATCCTGCTTCGAATCAAGGAAGCAGGCGAGAGCCAGCAAGCCGAACGCTGAATATACGAGCACAACGAACCGCCGCCGCCGCTTCTGCGAAGCGAAATGAATACGAAAGTTGCCAACTACGTAATCTGGGTTCATCGTCTCTCCTTGGTTGCCAACTGGCCGTTGCCGTACACCTGCTCACTCAATGGCTTGAGCGGCTCGGTCGAGAAGATGGCTTCGATCGGCAGCCCGAAATAAGCCGAAATGGCAAATGCCAGCTTCAGGCTCGGCCCATAATTTCCCCGCTCAAGAAAGCCGATGGTCTGATAGTTCACACCGAGCGCGTCGGCGAGTTCCTGACGGCTGATGCCACGTTCCGCGCGCAGCACGGCGATGCGGTTGTAAAGCCCGCTTTCCCCCGGTGCAGCTGAATTCAAGCCGTTGTCAGCCATGGGAGTATATTGCGTAAACACAACTAAATTGTCAATTTCAAAACAGACCTAAGTGGAGCAACTTGTTTGCGGGCGTTTGCAGGTTATTTACCCTTTTCGCGGCACAATGGACTTGCTCGAGATTTGGGCGGGGCCAGATCCGGTTATGGCACCCTAGCTAAACCCAACAGGCAGACAAGTCTACGGCTAAACGCATTGTTTAGACATCACTAGCGCCGCTTTGCTCCGTAAGCTGAAGAAAGTAGGATCTTTGCTTCCACAGATAGGGGGGCGGGGGTCCGGGACCATCAATCGATCCCAACATCGCGTCGCGGATTTCCGATCATCTTCTTCGGATCGATTGCGCGATCAAAATCTTCAGCAGAAATATGACCGCTCGCGATGGCAGCTTCACGCAACGTGAGGTTCTTTTCCAGCGCGTCATGTGCGATCTTCGCGGCCTTGTCGTACCCGATGATCGGGCTGAGCGCGGTGACGAGCATGAGGCATTCGCGGACGTTGCGATGAAGCTGCTCGCGATTGAGCCTGATTCCTTCGATTCCATGCTTCGTGAACTGCCTGCAAGCGTCAGAAAGGATTCTCGTACTGTGCAGCACATTGCGAATCACGACCGGTCGCATGACGTTGAGCTCGAAGTTTCCCTGCGATCCGGCGAACGCAACAGCAGTGTCGTTGCCGAAGACCTGGGTGCAAACCATGATCATGGCCTCCTGCTGCGTAGGATTCACCTTTCCAGGCATGATCGAGCTTCCCGGCTCATTCTCCGGCAGATGAAGTTCGCGTAATCCAATGCGCGGGCCCGAGCCAAGCCAGCGAAGATCGTTCGCAATCTTCATCAACACGACCGCGAGCCCGCGCAGCGAAGCGCTCGCCGCAACCATCGCATCGAGAGAAGCAAGTGCTGCGAACTTGTTCGGCGCGGAGACGAACGGGTGATGAAGAAATTCGGCCAGCTTTGCCGCAACACGCTCGCCAAATTCTTGAGGCGCATTCAGTCCCGTTCCAACCGCGGTCCCGCCGATCGCGAGTCGATAAAGCCCCTGCGTCGTCTCGCGGATCAGCAGCAGCGCGTCTTCAAGCTGCGTCGCGTAGCCTGACCACTCCTGTCCGACCGTGAGAGGCGTTGCGTCCTGCAGATGCGTCCGGCCGATCTTGATCACGTCAACCCACTCGCGCGCCTTCGCCCAAATGGCGTCTTTGAGTTCAGTCACGGCCGGCAGGAGATTCGCCTCAAAGGCAAGCACTGTAGCGATGTGCATTGCAGTCGGAAACGTATCGTTCGACGACTGCGACCGATTCACATCCTGATTCGGATGGATCGGTTCCTTGGTGCCGAGCTTGCCGCCCACGAGTTGGATCGCTCGATTGCTGATCACCTCGTTGACGTTCATGTTCGTCTGCGTGCCCGATCCGGTCTGCCAGACGCTGAGAGGGAATTCGCTGTCGAGCGCCCCAGAGATGATCTCATCCGCGACACGTGCGATGAGCTGCGCTTTCCACGTTGCCATCACGCCAACTTCTGCGTTGACCAGCGCAGCAGCTTTCTTGATGTACGCATAAGCGTGGCAGACCTCGATCGGCATGCGATCGTCGCCGATGGCAAAGTGGATGAGCGACCTTTGAGTCTGCGCTCCCCAGTAGTTTTCTGCAGGAACGTCGATCTGGCCCATGGAGTCGGATTCGCTGCGCTGGCCACTCGCAGCTGTTCCGATGGGCATATCCAGCACGTGAGGCGGATTCGAATCTTGTGCGCTCATCGATGTGCTCCCGCTCAACCATAGATGATCGGCACGGTCGAGCTTACTGCCTGGGCAGCAAAATGTCTTTCAGCCACGGAAAGGGCATAGCTCCTTGATCCAATGCGCGATCGTGGAAATCGGCGAGCTTGAAGTCTTTGCCCTTCGCGGCCTCGTAAGCGCGACGCAAGCGCCACCATTCCTGGGTTCCGACAAAGTAAGTCGGAAGCTGCGTCGAACTCAACTTGGCCCGCTGGAGTTTGCCTTCTGCTTCAGCGCGTGTCTGGAACGCATCATCCATCATGAAGTGCATCGCCTGATCGTCGGTCATGCCCATGGTCTGCATGCGGATATCGAGGATGCTGTTGCCAATAGCGCGAAGCCAGACTTTCAGGTAGCTGATGCGGTAGCGAGGGTCGTTGTTGGCGAAGCCCTGCTGCATCATGTTCTGCGCGATGTATTCTGCCCAGCCTTCGACATAGGCGCCGTTTCCGTAGAGCGCCCGAACCAGCCGTCGCGAGATCGGCTGTACGTCATTGGCGTGCTCAGTCTGGACGTAGTGTCCGGGCAATGCTTCGTGAATGCAGAGCCACTTGAGAACCCAGTTGTTGTACTCGCGCAGGCGCGATTCCGCGCTGGCTTGAGGAGTGCTGTCGCTGATTGGCGTGACCCAATACTGAGCTTCTGCATTGGGATCGAGCGGAGGCGCGGAGTGGAATCCGCCCACGGAGTAGATGCCGCGCTCAAACTCAGGAGTGGGGATGACCTTCAGGTTGTCTCGAGACTTCAGCGTAACGATCTTCTTCTCGGTGATGAACTGTCGGATGCTGACGAGGTCTTCTTTGGCTGTGTCGAGCAGAGCATTGCGGTTGGGGTGATCGTCGGCGATCTTCTGCAGGACCTCGCTGGTAATTTTGTTTTCGCGCTCCTGTTGAGCAAGGGTGGAAGGCTCGTCGTGGTCTGGATAGTACTGCTTGTGCAGTGGAAGCGCGAGTTGCAGCATCTCAGTACGGGTCTTGCGAAACTCGCTTTCAGCTTCGGAGAGCAGCTGCTCGGGAGTAATTTCCGTTTCCATCACCAGACGGAACTTCTGATCGTAGAACTGTCTCCCGAGTCGCCATGTGCGGTCGGTTTTGCGCTTGGCTAGATCGGATTCGAGCCACTCTGAGAACTTCTTGAGCGCTACGACAGCAGGTGGCGCGACCTGATTGAAGCGGGTCTTTAGTGCTGGAGCATTTGCGACGGCCGATGCGATTGTGCTCTGAATAAGGTTGATGTTGCCGTCGTTCTCCTCAATGGCCACTTTGATGAAGATCGGGTCGGCATCCGCGAGGACGGTACGAGCCTGATCAAGGAAGTGGGGAATTGCCGCGACGCGAGAAAGGACATCATTCACGCGGACTTCTTCAGACGCGTAGTCGTCAGTGAGCGGCTGAAAGAGCGCAGCTCCAAGCAGTTCTACGTAGACGGTGGGATTGTGGCGGTAATTCTGAATCTGATCGAACTCAAGGAGGTTCAGCGCGATCTGATCGTCGATCAAATGCCAATCTGCGGCGTCTTCGGCATCGAGGGAGGCAACCGGACATTCCTTGTGGAAGCGCTCGCGCCACTTCGCATAAAGATCCCGCTGGGCCGCGTAGCCAGCGGGACTTACATCATCGAGAAGGGAATCGAGCGCAAGGTCCCTGCCTGTCTTTGGATCCGTATGGTGGTGGTATCCCGCCTGCGAGGCGCTTGATGGTGATTGCGCGAGCGTCTCGTGAATGAACTGTTCTGCCATTCTGGCGAACTTGCCATTGCTCTGAACCTCTGAAGAGCTTCCTTGTGCGACTGCAACGAACGAGCATACAACAAGTAACGCCGGAATCAGACTGCGCATTCCAAATGCCTCCCAAAATCATGACAACGATACTGCGCGCGCTCTAATTGCGCCTGCTATTCGTCCCCGTCCGGCCCTCCGCGGATGACCTTCATTGTCTCTGCGTAAGGCTTGGTCTGGTACTCGTTTGGCGGAACGCCTCCCGCGAGATAGCGGACGAAGTAGTCCCAGCGGCGGCGCATCATGTACTGCGAGGCGGCTCCGTAGCCATGAGCCGCGTTCGGAATCAAGAGGAGGTCAAAGTCCTTGTTGGCCTTGATCAGTGCTTCTACCAGCAACAGGGTGTTGTTAGGTGGAACGTTGTCATCCATTGTTCCGTGCGCCAAAAGGAGGTGGCCCTTCAGGTTTTTTGCGAAGTTCTGGTTGGCCTGAGAATCGTAGTTGCTGGTGCCGTCTGGATTGTTTACCTCAATACCGGCCCACTTCTCGGCCCAGTCATCTTCGTAGTCGCGCTGATCGTGGTTGCCGCTCTCTGCGATGCCGACCTTGAAGAAGTCGGGATAGTGCAGCAGTGCCGCGCCAGTCGCGTTTCCGCCACCCGAGTGTCCCCAGATTCCGACGCGATCGAGGTCGATGAACGGATACTGTCTGGCGAGGTCTTTCATTCCGGCGATCTGGTCAGGTATGGTGTTGTCGCCGAGGTTGGCGTAGTAAGCCTCGTGAAAAGACTTTGAACGGAAGGGAGTTCCCATGCCGTCAATGCAGACAACGATAAATCCGAGCTCAGCGAGGGCCTGCATGTCTCCATGCGCCGCGCGGAAGTCACGCCCTCCACAGGATCCGATCTGCGGTCCAGGATAGACGTAGTTGATGATCGGGTACTTCTGAGAAGCATCGAAATGGGTGGGCTTGAACATGAAGCCGTAAAGGTCGGTTGAGCCGTCTCGTCCCTTCACGGTAATGGGCGTAAGTGGCTGCCAACCAGCAGCTGTCAGACGGGAGATGTCCTGCTTGGCTACTTCCAAGACAGTCTTTCCCCGAGCGTCGCGAACAACGGTGATCTGCGGCTGCGTCGGCGTGGAGTAGGTATCAGTAAAGTAGCGGCCGTCGTGTGACACCTTGACGGTGTGGTTCGCATTCTCTGGCGTCAGAAGCTTCAGATCGGATCCGTCGAACTTCACGCTGTAGAACTGCTCGAAGTAGGGATCTCGGCCCTTCTCACGGCCGACACCAAGGAAGTAGATGGTGCGCGCCTTATCGTCAACATACAAAACCTGCGTGACGTTGCCGGGTCCTTTGGTGATCTGATTCTTCAGCTTTCCAGTATTGAGATCGTAGAGGTACAGGTTGCCCCAGTTGTCGCGCTCGCTGAACCAGAGGATCTCGTTCGACTCCGGCAGATAATGCCAGTTGATCTTCCCGTTCCCGCTCTCGTAAAACTTCGGGACCGTCTCGGTCATGATCTCGCGAACATCGCCGGTCTGCGCGTCAGCAACGCGCACCCACTCCTGCTTGTGATCTCTCGAGGTGGAGACGAAGGCGAGATGCTTCTCGTCGGGACTCCATTCGGCATCTGCGAGTGTATCGCCGTCGCAGGCAATGTCGTCGCAAAGAGTAGACCGATGCTGATCGGGTGGCATTTTCAGGCGAATGACCTCACGCGTATCTAAATCGATCACAACGCGCTCGATCATGGTCACATCCTTGTCTCCGACAAGGGGATACTTCCATGCTTTGAGCTGAGGATGAGTGTTTGTGACAGGAACAAGGTACATTTCGCCCGTCTTGCGCTGATCCTGCTGGAAGGTGGCGATCTTCTTCGAGTCTGCAGACCAGAGAAGGATGGCCGCGTCGGAGTGCTTCCATCCGGCGTTGTCGGTCGCGTAGCCGAAGTTCTCAGCGCCGTCAGTGGTGAGCTGAGTTTCGGCGTCGGTCTCGAGGTTCCGCACCCAGAGATTCCAGTCGCGGATGAACGCGCCGAGCTTTCGGTCAGGCGACAGGGTGAGTGGAGGGTGTGGTGTCTCGCCTTTAGTTGGCGGGCCGCCGGCCAGCAGCTTGCAGGAATAGCTGCTTCCAATCGAGCACTGAAAGGTTGCGTCGTGCGAACTGAAGGTGAGGGTCCGATCGTTATTGGTCAGCGAAATATCCGAGAGCTGCAGATGCTTTGCGTCGGCACTCCCTTTCGAAGCAGACTTGAGAGCTGCTGCGAGCTTATCGCGATCGAAAAGGGGAGCGCGCGAGCCCTTTGCGGGATCGACGGCGATGTAGGTGGTTCCGCTGTCGTCCACCTCGCGGTACCAAAAGCGGTCATCGTCGAGCCACTGCGCACTGACCTGTCCCTTCCATGCGAGTGGATTGAGGTTGTACGCCATGAATCGTTCGGCGTTCGCGTAGTCGGATTCGGTGTATCGACGTGGAGACTGCGCAACAGCCGTCGAGCAGACCTGCACGATGGCCACAGAGGCAATGAGCGCACTGAAAGGAACTATGATTTTCATTTAGTTGGAGTCCCTGGTGCTCAGGAAGCGGTGATCACAGCGACGATCCCTGCAGCGTAACGTTGAGCAGATATTTACACCTTTGTAATTCTATATGGGCTATCGCCGATGACTCGTTGTACTGACCCCATGCCGCCGAGTGTTCAGCTTGTGCGGGCATTTCACGGTCCACGAACCCAAATGACGGAAGGGTCATACTGTAATTCATGGGAATTTGACCTATCAGAAACATGGGAATGCAGGACTGCGAATACTTTCCTCCAATAGGAGGAGAAATGCGGAAAATATTCCCCGCTCTTTGTATTGTTTCTGCGATGTTCTGCGGTGGTGCTTCAGCCCAGAATCACGATCATGACTGGGAAAGGAGCCGGATTCAGCGAGTGTTGCTGATCAGCATCGACGGGATGCATGCGGTGGACTTCAAGAATTGCTCACAGGGTATAGCTGGCGCGAATGATGGCAAGCCGTACTGTCCGAATCTCGCGGAACTGGCCAAGAGAGGTGTCAACTACGTTGCGGCCAGCACTTCAAGGCCATCTGATTCATTTCCGGGCCTGATGACTATCGTGAGCGGAGCGACGCCGAGGCTGCTTGGGATCTATTACGATGTAGCATTTGATCGCTCGCTTGATGGGCCTGAAGCTACAACGGGCAACGGAAATGCCGCGGCGGGTTGTACGGCTGGAGCAGCGCCCACGGGGTATACGACCGAATACGAAGAAGGGCTCGATCTGGATCAGACGAAGCTGAATGGTGGTGCTCCGGGAGCGAGCCTGATCGATGGCGGCATTGCCTCGCTCGACGCGACGAAGATGGACCGCGATCCCGCGAAGGGGTGTGCCCCAGTGTATCCGTGGCAGTTCGTGCGAACCAACACGATCTATGGCGTGATTCACAAGGCGGGTGGATATACGGCCTGGTCTGACAAGCATCCTGCGTATTCGTCGGTGGCCGGACGCGATGGAGTCGGAGTGCTGGACGACTATTACTCGCCTGAAATCAATTCGAATGTCATCGGCCTGCCCGGTGTTTCTACTCCGGAGGGCCAATCGTGCGCGAGTGCTCCCGATGCTTCAGCTGATCTGAGTGCATGGACGAACAGCTTTAAGAACGTTCAGTGCTATGACACTCTGAAGGTGAATGCGATTTTGAATGAGATTGATGGCAAGGATCATCTGGGCAGCCGCAGTACCAGAACGCCGACGATCTTTGGCATGAACTTTCAGGCAGTGAGTGTGGGACAGAAGCTCATCGAGAGTGGAGTAAAGGGCGGCTATCTAGATGGAGCGGCAACGCCGACCGAAAGCCTTCTCAGCGAAATCCAGTTTGCCGACGACTCGATTGGACAGATGGTAGAGGGGCTCCGACGTCGCGGGCTGTTAGAGTCCACGCTGATCATTGTTACGGCGAAGCATGGGCAGTCGCCGATTGATCCGAATCTGTTCTCTCCGATTCCGGGACACAACTCGAATAATGGAGTGTCACCCGCAACGCTGATATCAAATCAGCTACATGCAGCCATGCCGGCATCGGAGGATCCGAACGGCAGTGGAATCGGATCAACCGAAGATGATGTTTCACTCCTCTGGCTGACGAATCCCTCCTACACCGATCAGGCTGTTTCACTGCTTGAATCAAATCTGAAGACTATCGGCACTGGCCAAATCTTCCATGGTGCGAGTCTTGCGTTGAACTACGGCATGCAAGGATTCGGGCCTGGCCTTGATCCGCGTACCCCGGACATCATCGTCCAGCCAAACGTCGGTGTTGTTTACACCGGGAGTGCGAAGAAATTGGAAGAGCACGGCGGTTTCGCACATGACGACACCAACGTGATGCTGCTGCTCTCAAATCCGTCGTTCAGGCAACGAACGGTTTTCTCCGAGGTTGGAACGCTACAGGTGGCACCAACGATTCTGAAGGCGCTTGGGTTGAATCCGGAGCAACTCGATGGCGTTCGGATTGAGGGCACAGGTGTGCTGCCGGATCTGAATCTGGATCGAGATCGTTAATCCGATAGCGTGCTACAAATCGAAAGGCGAGCCCTCAGAGGAGCGCTCGCCTTTTCTTTTTCAGAGCTATCGAAGTTTCAGGGGCTATCGCAGAATTGCGCTCATATTCGCCCGCAAGGTTGGACTGCCTGCGGTTCCCGTTATCGTAAGCGGGAATCCGCGGCCGCCTATGGCAGGCGGCTTGGCGCCTGGATGAAGAATGCCTCCGAGGACTCCGTTTGCCTTGTCGATAGCCTGATTGGTGAGCGATCCCGCAACACTCGAGTTGTTGAGTTTCGCCGTGAGGTGAAAGTCGATTTCTCCTGAGGGCGCAATCGTACCTTCGCCGCTGGCGGTTCCGACCTGGGGCATTTCACCGTAGATTTCGGTGAGGCGGGTGGCTTGGGGTGATGAGTTCACGTTGGCCTTGAGAACCCGGATTTCCGTTACGTTGCCTGTTCCGCCGAGGCGATTCAAACCTTCGATCTTCGACCCGAGATCAAAGCCGGCCAGCCGGGTGTTCTCGAGTTGGACAGGGCCAGACAGGGTGGCCGCCGTTGCCGGGCCCGTGATGCCAAGGTCCGCGGTCAAACTTCCGCCCTGGAGCGACGACCCACTTGGCAGACGAACTCCAACGACGGGGAGCAGACGATCCAATTGCTCGAGAGGCAAAGCTGGAGCGGCGAGGCGCAGGTTGAGGATCATGGCCTCAGGGGCAAGCTTAAAGGATCCGTTCACGTGCACGGTCGCTGTACCGCTGTGAATGTCAATTGCCGAAACGCTGCCTTCCCGGGTAACCAGATCCTCGGCAATTGAGTAGTCAATATCGACGGGCTCCTGGGCGGGCGAGCCATTGGGCGCGAGTTGCAACCGGGAAGCCTTGATCTTGCCGGAGCTGGAGAGCTTCCTGCCATCTGACTTGATCTCTGCATCAATGTCATTGTCCATCGAGATCCCCTTGCCGGAGTCGATAAGACCTGATGCAGCCGGATTGAACTCACGAATCTGCAGAGTGGCCTGAAATGGTGTTTGCGATGCGTCCTTTTGCGAAATCGGACCGGCGTTTCCGGTCAGCTTGACCGTGCCGTTACCCGGCAGCTTAGCTGACAGGTCAAAGGGGAATGATTTGGACAATGAGAGCTGTTGGACCGTTAGATTTATATCGCTGTATTCGAATGGTTTTGCTGTGGATGGGATTGAGGAGACGAGCGCGCTGCCATTGACGATTTGCAATTCGCCAACAATCAGGTCTGGCAAAGAGGTCGGCCCAGGAGAAGGAGCTGGCGAGGCACTTCGACCAAGGCTTGAGTAGTTCCACTTTCCATTGCTGTGCTCGATCAGCTGCATGGAAGGAGCATCGATTGTCAGTCTGGTGATCCGAACCTGGTGGTGGTAGATGAACGGCAAAAGTTCAATTCCGACTACCAGGCTTTTTGCCTGAACGAATGGAACATTGCTGAAAGAAGGATCGTCGGCAATGACAATGTCGTTCGAAACAAGGCTCCCATGCATGAGAGATAAAGATAGTTTGCCCATGGTGACTTCTCGTCCGAGAGCGGTCGTGAGCTGAGTTTCAACGATCGGCCGGAAGGCATCGGGATTCAAGACAAACGGCACCAGCAGAATGACGAACAGGAATACACCCAGGACGAGTGCACCGATGAGAAGCCATCGTTTATCCATCTGGGTCGTTTCCTCCGCGGAGCTTGCTGCGATTGTAACTTCCCTGACCGGTTTATCTCGCGATAGAGGCTATCTCCAGCGAATAGCAGTCGCACGGAAGGGTGGGCCTGGCCTGGAACCAGAGCACGTCCCCTTGATAAAGGGACGTGGGCAACGCCTTTGGGTGCTTCGCGCGATTCGAAAGCAAATCGAGCCATGGCAAAGCGGAATAGTGAGCGAACTTCTTATTCATTTGCAATGTTCGAACTGAAGCGGTTATCTTTGCACGAATAAGGTTGGAGCCACGATGCGCCCATCTGATTCCCCGGAATCGGACGCAGCGGCTACGGCTGGAACTGCACGGGCCGAGTTCGCTCAATTTGCGCTGGAGAACCTGTTTGATATTTCTCCAGACGCTATTCTCGTCACGGATGCTTCAGGTGCCATCCGCGCGTCGAACCCGCGTGCAGCGGAGCTCTTCGGTTACACATCGGATGAACTGACTGGAAAACCTATCGAGGAACTGGTGCCCGAACGGTTCCGGAGAGGGCATCCTTCTCATCGCGAAAATTACCATGCTCATCCGCGTGCCCGGCAAATGGGTGCGGCGTTGAACCTTTATGGACTTCGCAAGGACGGGGCGGAGATCCCTGTGGACATCATGCTCAAGCCGCTGAAAACTGCCCAGGGTACTGCCGTGTTAAGCATCATCCGGGATGTGACTGAGCAGCGCGAAGCGCAGGAGCTCGTTCGGAGAAAGGATCTGCAGCTCCGTTCTCTGCTGGATGGCGTGCGGGACTACGCCATCTACCTGCTGGACACGGACGGATACGTCACCACCTGGAATCCTGGGGCTGAGCGCATCAAGCAGTACACACCGGATGAGATCCTCGGTAAGCACTTTTCACGATTCTTTACACAAGAGGACATCGACGGCGGTAGGCCCGCGGAACTGATGAAGCTCGCGGCGGAACGTGGGCGTGTTGAGCACGAAGGATGGCGGGTTCGCAAAGATGGAAGCCGATTCTGGGCCAATGTCGTGCTCACAGCGGTCCGCGATCCCGCTACGGGCGAAGTTGCTGGCTACGCGAAGGTGACGCGAGACTTCACGGACCGCAAGCGGGCCGAAGAAGCCGTGATGCTGCAGCTCAGCCAGGCGCTGCTGGCAAATCTCGATGTCAGGAAGCTTTTGAGCGCAATTGCCGCAAGCTTGTCTGAGGTAATCCCTCTGGATGCTGCAACGCTTGGCTTGTATGACGAGAAAACCGGGACGCTGATGGTGCAGTTTCTTGCGGCCGACGACAACAATACCCAGCAGTCAGACGTACGTGTTCCCATTGATGATTCGCCGGCCGGCCGTGCATTCCGAACACGCGAGCCGGTCGTACTGGATCGTATCCAGGAGTCAGCCTTAGCTGCCGGTGCCTCGCATCTTTTGCGAATCGGGATGAAGTCCGGCTGCTGGGTGCCGTTGATTCATCGGGATGTCGTTGTAGGAGTTCTTGCGGCCGCCAGCCGAGCGGAAGCGTCGTTTACGAGTCGAGAGGTAGAGATGCTGATCCAGGTTGCCGATCAGATAGCCATGGCGGTGAGCAATGCCGTGGTCTTCAGGCAGATTTCTGAACTCCGGGATCGTTTGCGCCAGGAAAAGAGATATCTCGAGGACGAGATTAATCTTGAAAACCGCTTCGAGGACATTGTCGGAGAGAGCGGTGGTCTTCGGCAGGTCCTGAAACAGATCGAGACCGTCGCTCCGACGGATGCAACTGTCCTGATCCAGGGCGAGACGGGGACAGGTAAGGAATTGCTCGCCCGTGCAATCCACCGGCTTAGCGGGCGCAGTGAGCGGACTTTCGTGAAAGTGAATTGCGCGGCGATTCCTGCAGGTCTGTTGGAAAGCGAACTGTTTGGCCACGAAAAGGGGGCATTCACGGGAGCCATTGCACGCAAGATGGGACGCGTGGAACTCGCTCACGAAGGAACCCTGTTTCTAGACGAGGTGGGAGAATTACCCCTGGATTTGCAGCCCAAGCTGCTGCGGGCGTTGCAGGAGAAGGAGATTGAACGGCTGGGTGGAAACCGGCCCATTCCTGTCAACGTGAGGTTAATCGCTGCGACCAACCGGGATCTCGGCCAGATGGTACAAGAAAAGGAATTCCGCAGCGACCTCTACTACCGGTTGAAGGTGTTTCCGATTTTTTCGCCTCCCCTGCGAGATCGCACAGGGGATATCCCTGTGCTGGTCCATCATTTCGTGACAGACCATAGCCGCCGGATGGGCAAGAACATCACGTCCATCCCGGCGCAGACCATGCAGGCATTGTGTCGCTGGCCGTGGCCTGGCAATATCCGCGAATTAGAAAACTTCCTCGAGCGCGCTGTCATTCTTACCCGCGGGTCTGAGCTCTATGTACCCCTGGCTGAGCTTGAAACCAAGGTGGCCGAGGAAGAAGAAGAAATCGAGAGAACAAACCCAACGCTACAGGCTGCCGAGAGAGAACACATCCTCCGCGTTTTGCGCGAATGCGACGGGCAGATCGGCGGAGCAGATGGCGCAGCAGCTCGCCTCGGACTGAAGAGAACTACGCTGAATTCGAAGTTGAAGAAGCTTGGGATCGAGCGCAGCGACTATATGTAAGCAGGAGTTCTCCCACCGGTCTCCTAACTCGCGAAGTCTCGTTTACACCCCTCAAGATTCATCAGTGACGAAGATGTGACGTGACGAGATCTCGTCTGCTGACGATATGTCGTCATCGTCACTTTGACGATCCGAGTGTCGTCACGAGTGACCCAGCTCACTTGCGACAAAAAATAAGTCATTGTTAATCAACAACAAACAAGCTGACGTCCATGCGTCACCGGAGTTTGGCATGCTGCATGCCTTATAGAGGGCGAGGCGAGTGAGGGCCTGAATACGTTGCGAATCACGATTCAAGATACGACGGAAGCAATCGAGATGAAGCTGGAAGGGCGAGTAGCAGGCCCTTGGGCGAGCGAACTCGATCGGGTATGGGTGGAAGCGGCACCCCGCCTGCAATCAAAGAAGCTCGTCATCGATCTGCACAACGTGACTTACGCGGACGCTAGCGGCAAACAGGTGCTGAGAGATATCTACGCTCAAACGCATGCTGAACTCGTTGCCACCACTCCGTGGACGCAATTCCTTGCCGAAGAAGTCACCGCCAACAAAGCAGCTCTATTGGAAGAGGGAGAATAACCATGCAATCGATGCGCGAGACAGTTTCAGTTTCCAAGGTTCAGCGGCCGGGCGAGTTTTTCAAGAAGCTTTCGCCTGCAGCACTTCGCGATCTGGAGTCGATGGAGTTTCCCACGCTGTATCAGCCAGGTGTGCTTCTGTTCTCAGAGAAGTCGATTCCGTCGGGAATCTTCATCGTTATCTCCGGTGAGGTGAAGCTGTCGATTAACTCGAGCGATGGCAAGCGCCTGATTCTGAGCATTGCAAAAGCTGGCGAAGTGCTTGGTCTCTCGTCGGTACTATCAGGGCTGCCGAGCGAGATGACGGCTGAGGTCCTGTACCCGACCCGGATTGCCGTGATCGATCGCGATCAGTTCCTCGGGTTCATGGCCCGTCACCCGGAGGTCTACCAGGTTGTTACGCAGGAACTGAGCCTGCAGTACAAAGTTGCTTGCGAACAGCTTCGCACTGTGGCGCTGGCCGGATCGGCGCCAGAAAAGCTTGCGCGACTTCTGCTCGACTGGAGCGAAAACGGCCAGAAGACAGAAACGGGAATGCGCTTTCGCTTCTCGCTGACCCATGAGGAAATCGGCGAGTTCATCGGAGCGTCGCGCGAGACCGTCACCCGCACATTATCAACCTTCAAGAGCCGCAGGCTCGTTGCGTTCCACGGATCGATTCTCGAGATCCCAAGCAAGGTAGCTCTCCAGCACGTAGCAGGCATGTAACTGAAAGTCGATTGCAGGTACCGCTTAAAGTGGTTTTTATCCGCCTCGATAGAGTAGTTGGGCCCGGGTTCGAGGCGCGCACTTATATAAAAAAGTCCCGAGCAAGAGCATAAGGAAGCCTTCAGGCTAGAATGGCAGTCAACCATCTTCCATTCGACTCCCAGGAGGCTTCTATGCGCAGGGTTCTTCCGGTAGTTCTTTTCCTCGCATTTGTATTTGGATTATCCCCGCATTTGATTGCACAGGGTGCGCCGCCTCAGGCGAGTGCCGATCAACCCTACTCAGTCGAGTACTACTACAAGGTGCAATGGGGGCATCAACAGGAGTTCCTCGATCTATTTCTGAAAAACCACTATCCTCTGCTGAAGAAAATCCAATCGACAGGCCGTATGCTCGCGATCAAAATCGAATCGCCCGCATATCACACGACGGAAGATGGTCGATGGGACTATCGCGTGACAATCACATTTAAGAACTCGACAGTCGCGACCAGCGCTAATCCTGACGAAGAGGCTTTGATCAGACAACTCTGGCCGGACCAGGATACCTACAGGCGGGAAGAGCAGCGAAGGTTTGAGATCCTTGTGTCGCATTGGGATTTGCCGGTCACAAACATCACCCCCAAGTGAGAAAGCGAGATCGAGATTAGAGGAAGAATGGGCCTCTGCCCAGGAATCCGAGACGCTCTGGTTCTCGAGTTTTATGGTCGCTTGCGCCATCGTTCAACCAAGTCCTCAGCGGCATGGGCCCAGTTGGGAAATTCGAATTGAAAGCCTGCTTCAATAAGACGCGTTGGAACGACGCGTCGACTTTTGAGCACCAGTTCGGTTTCGGTGCGTATGAAATAGGCTGCGAGTTCGAGGGCGAGCCGAGGTGCCGGTAACCCGTTCGGCATATCCCAGGCCTCTCGCAAAGTTCCCATGAAGTCGCGATTTTGCTCCGGATTGGGCGACGCGATATTTACTGGCCCGTCCAGGTCGTCGCGAGTAATCAAGAACTCAACGGCACGCGTGAAGTCCTGTTCATGAATCCATGAGACCCACTGACGCCCGTTTCCCTGAGTGCCGCCTAAACCGACTCGTACAAGGTTTGAAAGAACCGCGAATGCATTGCCGGGGACGGGGCTGAAGGTAATTGCGGAGCGCATCGCCACCTTGCGCGTGCGTGGCGTATGAGCTTTGAAGAACGCAGTCTCCCAATCCTTTGCCACACGAATGGAGAAATTCCAGGTCTCGGGCGAACCCTTTTCGCTACCGCCCAACTCTCCTTTGCGCTCGTCCATCGGGCGGTCGAGGGCGTGACGGTAGATCGTCGCCGTCGATGCATTGAGCCATACTCGCGGGGGATTCGCGAGCGAACCGATCACTTCTCCGAGGAGTTGCGTTGAGACGATGCGGGAGTTGTAGATCTCAATCCGGTTTTCAGGCGTGTAGCGGCAGTTGACACTGCGACCAGCGAGATTGATGCAGACGTCAGCGCCATCGAGGTACTGGGTCCATATTCCGGGCGATTGCCCATCCCAGTGAACGGTTTGCCACTCGGCCGTGTGAGGACCTCGTGTGAGAACAACAACATGGTAGCCACGTTGAGAGAAATATCGCGCGAGAACGCTCCCAACCTGGCCGCTACCGCCCGGTATGACAATTCGTAACGGTCGTTCTCCGAGAAGGCGGGTAGTGTCCACAGGTGAAGTTTAGTTCCCCGCCTGGCCTGTCACTGCTGCTGAACAGAGCCTGAAGTTGCGGGCGGTTGAGGCGGCGGAGACATGGGTTGCACCGCTTGAGGCGGAATTGGCGGGTATCCGTATGCTGCGAAATAGCGGCGCCTTCTGTAGGAACGGACCTCGTGAACGATCAGTGTGATGATGATTCCCAGTACGATCAGGGGCGTCCAGAAAACCCATGCCGGTTGAGAAACGCGGCTGCCGGCGATATTTGCTGAATCAGCCGCTCGCAAGCCGCCGAACATGACGACCGCATCGCCGCCGACAGACACATTCTCGCCCAGGCGAGTCGTACCGAAGAAGTTAACCAGATCGTGCCCGATTGCAGCGTCGTCTTCCGCGCTGACAGTGCCAAAGAACACCACAACATCGTGCTTGGACTCATGCGAGATGTGGACGTTGCCGAAGAAGACGACGACGTCGTGATCAATATCGCCTTTCGCGTTAACGCTGCAGAAGAAGCAAACGGCGTCATGGATGGACTGGCCTTCGGGGACGACAATGTTGCTGCCAAACTGCACGCGGTCCTTTTCGGCGCGCGCGGGCGTGGCTGCAAGAACCATTACCGACGCCAGCAGGAAAGCAGAGAACAAGCGTTGAGTCATGGTGACCCTCACGCGAGATTGTACGCGCGCGCGACGCAGATAGTTCCCGAAACTGTGACAAAGGGCATCGGGCAGCCATTTCAGGCGCTGTGATGGAAGGACGAGGTTTCCGGGGTGGGTTGAAACCCTACCCGGCCGTGGCCGGTTGCGCCGCATCAACGAAATAGAAGTCCCGAATTGGCCCGCGATGACCGTTACAGAGTGCGAATAACTGTAGTCCAAGGGTGGTCGGAGTGATGGAGATCTCGTTGCTCGCGTGCAGGGCAGATGAAGAGGAAGCACTCTTCTCAATGAGATTAAGGTAGACGAGAGAGGTCAGATCACGCTGAAGCTGAGGACCTCGGGCGCCGACGGTTGAAGCTAACTCCTCGGGCTTGAATGCAAGAGGTTTGGCAGTTACTTCTCCCTTGTCCGTTAACACCTTGATTGCCTTTGTGCAGACAACCGTGAAAATGCGGTTAGGAATCGAGGTGAGCTGGCTGAAGAGTTCTACCAGATCGAGAAGAGATTGCTGGGAACCGTCCGAGGTGGACGAAATCAGAAGACCTGCCCAGAAGCGCTGCAGCCAGGCTTCGTGAGTCTCAGATCCGACCTCGAGAATGCGCACTGCAAGTTGAGGGCTGACTTCCAGTGCCTTGCCGCGATGCTCGGTATAAAGCAGTTCTTCAGCCTTGAGCATGATGGCTACAGCGTTTAGGATCTTGTGACTGCTTGCTCTTGTGACCCATTCTCCGATCTCAGCGGCCCCTTCGGGACAGATCTGGCCGAGCAAAGCAAATGCCTCCACCATCTGTGCGAGGCTCCGCATGTCGCCGGGGCGGGTCTGGGCGATTAGAGATTCAAGGAGACTGTCCCACTGGCGAGAGCGCGGATCTTCTTTCGACCAGAGAAAGGTTAGGCCGACCCCGTCATTTCCGCACCGCACCACCCTTGCTTGGGTTGTAATACGGCGCGCCGGGTCAGGATCCAGAGGGCCTTCGCGCTGTAAAGTGAGAGCGAGAATTGTTCCGGGCTGCCATCGTTCCTGAGTGACCAGGTATAGTCCAGTAGAACTAATGTCGCTGACTCTGTCCTGCGACAGATCAGAACCGTTCCATCGATATGCTGCAAACTGCTCGACCTTCCGCCGCTCGGCTCTGTCTGAGTCGGGCGTGACGAACTTTTCTAGCCGACGAATGGAGGCAGCTATTGTCTCGGAATCAGGTTTCAGGACTTTTCCGAGCCAGCTTACACGTACGTTCATTCAAGCCCCGTCAAGGTCGTATGGCGAGTAATTTGTAAGTAGTTTAGCGACGCAGGAGGGCAACGGGGACTCGTAAAGGTTGCATGCTCACTCCGAAGTACCGCAGCACTTCGGTAATGGATAGGAACATCTCCATGTAAAGACATCAAATGCGAGCAAGCAGTTAATGCGGCAGGCTACCCGTTTAACACCGGATTTCCCTATACGACGGACGTGCATCTAAGGCTTTAAGAAGATATACAGGCTGCGAAATAGCCGTGTTATAGGAAGCTATAAAAATCTAAATTAACTTAAACAGCCAGAGCCAGTTCTCTAAGCACCCTCCTGCATCTCCGGTTCTGGCAAGTCAGGAGCCAAGGTGAGAAAGCACTGCAGGGAAGGTTTGCGTCTATACAACTCTTTCATGAAGGCACTAAAAGAATGGGGGGTTGCGGAAGCCGACAGGCAAGCGGTTGAAATGTTGCCGCTTGGTCCTATCAAACTGAAAGAGATTTCGCAGGCTGCGCGAAAAGCCGATGGGGCTCACATCAATACCCGTCGTGCCTATGCTGAGCATATTGCCAGTTGCCTGGTGTGCAGCAGGCATTTGGTTGCAGCCTAGAATTCGACACGCATTCCGAGTTGGATACGGCGCGGCGGGCCCACGGTCGTAACATCGCCGAATGTGGGAGAGGTTTCAACAGTGTCGACGCTGTAAGGGTTCTCATGATTCAAGACGTTGAAGGCTCCCGCAGAGAATCCAAGCCGCGGCGCTTCTTCATCGTGATTAGCTGTGATGGCGAAGTCATGTCCCCAGCGAAGGTCGAGGTCGACGTATGAAGGCAACGTCTCAGAATTGCGTTCAACGCCATCCGGGCGAGTATTGAAGAACCCGTCCCCGAATTCGTCGGTTCCTGTAGTAATGGTCCACGGGCGGCCAGTGTTCGCGAAGACACCCGCGGCAATGTTGTAAACACTCTTTGGGTTCACCATCGCATACATACCGAGGCGGTGCCTACGATCCCAATTGGAGCGTCCCCACTCGTCGTTGGGGGCGTACTGATTTTGGGGGAACCAGCCGATGCCGTTGGTATTCGAGTCGTAGTGCGAGAAAGTGTACCGCCCGAAACCGGTGAAGTACTTGTTCACGCGTCCGCGGAAGGAGACGTCAACGCCGTTGCCTTCAAAGAAGCCCTCGGGCTGCATTTGGCGGATGATGCCGAAGCTGGGATCGGGACGTTTGGTGTAACCGGACTCGGGAGTCGGGGCGTTAATGTCAACAGAACGGAATTCGTGAATGCCGCGTGCCGAGTAGCCACTTACAACTGCTGTTGCTTTCTCTCCGATCTGGCGTTCGATGGAGAGGCCGTACTGCATCTGGTAGGGAATTGCGGCATCAGGCGCGAGCTGCGCGAGATTGGCCGGCTGCTCCGTGACTGCGGTGCAGTTGCTCACGGGAACGCAACCCATAGCAGGCTCGTTCGCGGGATCCAGCGAGATGTTGATGGCTCGACGTCTCGCATTCTCATAGCGCACGAGATCCAGGATCGGGCTGGAGCCGAAGCGATCGTAGTAGATGCCGCCACCGCCGCGAAGAACAGTCTTGGAATCCTCATCAATTACGTATGCGAAGGAGACGCGAGGTGCGAAGCCGAGCCGCTTCTCAGCAAGAAAATTCTGCCAGTCGTAACGAATTCCAGGGGTAATCGAAAAGCGATCATTGACTTTCCACTGATCCTGGATGAAGGCACCCATCTCCTGTTGGTGATAAATGAAATGAGTGTCGCCGGTATTCTGGGAGAATGCTGAGGGCCGATTGTTCGTGTAGTTTTCGAGAGCGGTCGCAGCGACAGAGCCGTCAGAGTTCAGCGTGGGACCGTAGGTATAGGAACCTAGAGCGTTCGTGTAGTCGTCGTAGGCGCGACGGCTGATGTGGGGCATTCCGGCCCCAAGCTTGATGGTATGGCGACCGCGACTCCACGTGACCAGATCGTTGATGCGGAAATTGTATTCAGTGCTGAGATAGTCGCTCTGCGCCGAGCCGCCAGTGAAGTCGCCGGCGACGTTCACGTGGGGCGCTTCCAAGACATTCGTGTGGCGGTTCATCGTGTGCTCGCCGACCACGGAGAACTGGTTGAGAAGGATCGGAGTAAGTGTCGAATCGAGATGAATGACCGCGTCGTCTTCGTGCCAAAGGCCATCGTAGGCTGCGCTTGCGAGTGTCTGGCCACCGACACCCTGGTTCTTGCCCGTCCAATTCTCGTAAGCGTATTGAGCGTAGGCAGAGTGCTTGTCGCCAAACTGATGAGCGATGCGCGCGCTGAATTCGGTGTCGCGGTTGGGAGTGGGAACGTTTGCCTGGTAGAGCCCAGTTGGATTGTCCGGGGTGGGGACAATGACGGCGTTGACAACTGAATTCAAGTCCTCTTCAGCGCGGCTGAAGCTGCCGAGGAAACTGCTTTTCTTCGAGAAGAAAACGGGTCCTGTGGCGTGTCCTTCGTAAATCCGGCGCTGCTCAAAGGGTTTGAAGGGTGCAAGGGCGTTTTGCGCATTGAGGGCGTTATCGCGGAATGAGAAATTGAATTGGCCGTGATATTTGTCTGCAGTGGATTTGGTGATGACTTCCATCTGTCCGCGGCCGGGCCAGTAATAGCGCGCCGAGTACGGGTCCTGGTTGATGCGGACCTCCTGAACCGCCGAGGGCGAGACGGGCGAGCGGTTCGCTTCGACGCCATCAACCATCAGACCGGAGCCGCCAGAGCCTGAAGCGCTGTCGTCGAGGAAAACGCTCATCGCACCCACGTAGTCGTTATCGAAAATGGGTAATTCTTTGAGTTCGCTCGAAGTCAGAACCGAAGAATCGTGATTTTCTTCGGAAGCCGTGAGGTCTTCATCGGTATCTCCGTTCACGCGAACATTGGTAGCGACAGCCGCAATGGGCAGGGTGATGTGAAGCGGCGCTGCGAGAACATGAGATGCGGGGGCCACGAGTACAACATTCGGCTTGACGGTGACCGGGAAATGAACCGTCTCAAAGCCAGGCTCGGAAATGACGAGCGTAAAGCTGCCTGCGTGCGGTGCCGACATATGAAAGTTGCCGACGCCATCGGATGTTGTAGTGCCCGCAATGGAGCCGTCGGCGTTCACCAGATTCACCTGGGCATTGGGAACAATTGCGCCGGTGGGATCGGCGACCACTCCCTGCACCGTGTTTGCCGGCTGTGATTTGGAATCGGAGTCAGTGGTAGCGGCGGACAGGAAGGCGGCACAGAACAACAGCGCGACAGCCAAGGCAGGAAAGCGCAACATGCAAATCTCCAGCAGATGGACTTTATTTCTCCGGGTAGCGGAGAAGACCTTGCCACTTGCGAAGAAAAATCATAGGACTGAGAACGAACAAAGCGCGGTGCGGTAAAGCAATCAACGCGCTAACAATCCTTTAACAAAGCCTTTATAAATCGATTTTCGCAGGAGACAAGGCGGCTGTCCAGTCAGCAGGCGAGTCAACAAGAATATCCGGCGGGATAGCCTCGAGGCTTCCTGGCGCGAGCCCAAAGGTGCAGCCAATGCACCAGGCTCCGGCGTTGCGGGCTGTTTGTACGTCAACCTCACTATCGCCGATCATGACCGTTTCTTCCGGCTTCGCGTCAGCTTCTTTCATCAGTGTGAGCAGACCTTCTGGGTCCGGCTTTTTAGTCGCAAAGCTGTTACCGCCATAAATGTTCAGAAAGTATGGGGCCAGACCAAGGGCCTCGCAGATGGCCTGAGCCGGACGAACGGGCTTGTTTGTCAGTACAGCCATTGCGCGTTGCGCGGCGGCAGTGCGCGGCGGGACTTCGAGCTGATCGTGAACCTTGTGGAGCGCATCCAGTGCTTCGAGCACGCCTTCGTAGGCATAGGTGTAGTCGAGCTTGTGCTCGCGGTAGTAATCGAGGAAGAACTTGTAGGCTTCCGCGAGGAGCTCCTCCCCAGGTTCTCGTCCATCGTCGGCTGCGAAAGCTCGGCGGATGAGGGTAAGGGCGCCGTTGCCGATGTATCCGGCGATGATCGAGTCGGAGAGATGCGGACGTCCGAACTGTTCGAGCGTGGCGTTGACAGAGTTACAAAGGTCCTGAGCGGAGTCGATGAGTGTACCGTCGAGATCGAAGACCAGGAGTTTGAGCTGGCCCACCGGCACAGGACGAAGAACTCGGATCATTTGTCCAGTTTACTGGGCCCATCAGACCGACCTAACGATTACCGATAGATCCGGCCGTTGATCTGAACGCCTGCGCATGCAGGGCAGAAGCGAATGGAGTTTCGGCGCGTGAAGGCGGTGTAGTCGGGCTGAAGCCAGAGATGGAGGCCAAGCCAGCACAGGAACGCGCGGATCAGGTTGTGATCGCGTTCTCCTTCAGACCAAATCCGCTGAAGGCTTTTCGCGAGCTGAGCTTCGTCGGGATGGGCATCATGCCAGAACATAATGTTCTCTTAACTCATATAGACACCGAACGCGCGGAAAAGATTCTTGCGAAATCGATTCCTAAAGCACGCCTTGTCCAGCGCGCGATGATCGCCAGTCCGGTTGGGTCATTGTAGGGGAGTAGGTGAGTGGGGGGAGGGAAAAAGGCAGGCGAGGCCTTCCCAGGAGGTACTGCTGCCATCGCGGTCTGATGGCAAGTGAGGCCTCGCCTGAGGAACGAACTTTACTGCTATTTCGCAGCTGCCATGGCCACCCAGACCCGCTGCGAACCTTAATCTCGCAACCTGGACAGGTCCTCGAGATCAAGATCGAAAGAACTTAGTGAACACGAATGTCGCCCGAGCCGGTCTGCATCCGGACGGTTGGACCTCCGCCATGTACTTTGCCCATCGTATGATGACGGTCGAAGCTGCCTTGTACCGTCATCTCCTGATCTGTGTGAACGGAACCGGAACCGGTAGAAGCGTCCAGATTGAACCCGTTGTTCCCAGCCCAGAACTCGATCGAACCAGATCCGGTTTCGAGCTTCCAATCAGAAGTCGGAGAACCCCAAACCTTGATGTCGCCGGAACCGGTGCCTGCGCGGAGTCCACCGTTGACGTTCTTCAGTTCCACGCTGCCAGAGCCTGTCTGGACCTTCACATCGCCTTTGCCGCCGGACTGTTCTGCATGAATATCGCCGGAACCGGTGTTGGCAATGAAGCCATTCTGAAGGCCGGTGGCGTAGATACTGCCGGAGCCCGTACCAAGTTTGGCGTTTTCGCCTACTCCGTCATCCTTGATATCTCCGGAGCCGGAGTTCGCTTCAAGGAAGGAGTTCGCGGGCGCCTCGATATCGTAGTCGATGCTGATGTTGTGATAGTTCTCGTGTCGCTGGCCAATGCGGATGATATTGCCGGTCTGATCGATGGGAGGATTGTTCGCAATCTCCTGCACCTTGCCGTCGTTACCGCTACCCCAGTTCGACTTTACGTGTCCGAAGATGTGAACACGGTCTCCGGAGCCCTGTTTGATATGAATGTGCCCGGAGCCGGTGGATACAGCGAGTTCCACATGGCCGTTCACAGGAAGGTTACGTTCGAAAGTGGCTTCGCTGGCAAATGCCGGAATGGCTGCGAGGGCCAGGACTGCTGCTGCTAACGCAAAATGTTTCATCTGTTCCTCGATTCAAATTCACTGGCTGCGATCAGGTATTTGTGGTTCTGCTCGATGCATGCTGCTCGGCTTTTTCCCCTGACCTGTTGAGCAACGGTTCATTTACGACGTTAGATGGGGGAGGGCATTTTCAAACTTCCACAATCAGGTTGGAGCATGCGTACGGCCAAAGGCATATTCGGACGCAAACTCATTGAAATCTTCGGTTCTGCGACGAGAGAAGAAACCCTCCTGGAGATGTCGTCTGTTCGTTTGCGGACACAGTTGTGCGGGTGCGGACATGCCATAGAGTGCACGTTGCGATCGAGATAGGGGCAAGTTTCTGCACAATCTCTCCTGAACAGCTGTAGGGATGACGCGTGACGAGCGACAAGTGTTAACAACATAGAACCGGATTTACTGCTGGAGCACGACTTGATCGCCTTCCTTCAGGCCCTTTGTGATTTCAGTTTGTGATCCGTTCGACAGCCCTACCGCCACCGCTACCTTGCGCGTGCCTTCCTTCTGGCTTTTGTCCGGCACCTGAACAAAAGCGTTCTTCTGCCCGTCGTAGCTGACGGCATTCTCAGGAACCATCAGCACGCCCTTGTGTTCATCGAGCATGATCTCGGCATTGGCAGTCATGTTCGCCTTGAGTTCGCCGCCTGGATTATCGATGCTCACGCGAACTTCGAAGGTCGTGACGTTGTCTTTCTCCACGCCGAGCGGCGCGATCTTGGTGACTTTTCCATTGAAAACGCGATCGCGGAAGCTCTCGACCTTGATGCGGGCCGGCTGGTTCATGTAAACGTGGGCGATGTCAGCCTCGTCCACTTTGCCCTGTACGTAGACCTGGTTCACGTCTCCCTCGGTCATCACGAGCGTGGCGGTCGAGCCGAGCACGAGGATTGAGCTGACAGCGTCTCCCATTTCCACATCGCGCGAAAGGATCACACCATCCATGGGCGCCACAATCGTCGTATAGGAAAGCTGTTCTTCAAGCTGTTTCAGGCTGGCCTTGCTTTGTGCAACCTGAGCTTTGGCCTGCTTCAGTTTTGCTGTATCCACACCGACTTGCGCTTTGGAGGCATCGCGTTTCGTGAGGGCGGCCAGGTAGTCTCGATTGGCGTCATCCAGGGACTGCTTGCTTACAACGCCTTCCTTGGCCATCAACTGATGGCGTTCCAAGGTCGCCTTGTACATCGGCAGATCAGGTGCTGCGGCATTCACCTTGTCCTGCTCGATATTGGCCTCGTAAGTGGCGACATTCGCCTCGGCTGCGGAGAGTTGCGCGCGTTGAGCTTCAACCTGCGCAAGAATCTCCTGCTGATCGAGTTGTGCAAGCGGCTGGCCCTTGTGGACCCTGTTATTGATATCCGCGTAGAGCTTCTCGACAATTCCAGAGGCCTTGCTTTTGACCTCTACCTTGGTGATGGGCTGAATCTTGCCCGTCGCCACCACTGATCGGGCGACGTCGCCGCGTTGCACCTTCGCGATTTTGTTCGGATCGATATTCGTGGTGCGGACGAGGCGCGCTGCGCCGATGCCGATGACGACAATGACCAGGAGCACAGCTGACCCGATCCATATCCAGATCTTCCTGCTTTTACGCGACGCCACGAAGCACCTCCCCAACGATCGGAACTTCTCCGTTCTTCAGAAACAAGCCGATCGTATGAACGACGCAGGATTGCGGTACATGATGAAGTCTCGGAGACTGGATGAGCAATTTCAGGTCCAGTCAAACTTCGGCGCAGGGTCGAATCATAACCGTGCGCTCTCTGCCCGTTGCAGGCAGGTACGCAGGCAGGTTCCCTTTGGTTCCAGTGAATATTAAGGCGTGATCTGTCTCACCAAATGAACGTTCCTGAAGCTCCAGCTATACTTCGGCTTTGGTTCTTCTAGTTGGAACGATCTGGGACACTTGGTTGTTAGTTTTCTGGTCACCGACAAGAATGCTTTTGCGATAAGCCTGATTAGCGGATCAGCAACCCGCGTAGGATCGTGTGTTGTCTGACTCCGGCTTTGTCATAGACATTGAAGTCTGCCGGTGCACCTGTGATGAGATCCTGCTGGAGACCCAGCATCGCGGCAGGATTTGTCGATGCCAGCCGCGCGGCCACCCCCAGATCGGTTCCCGTCATGGTGCGGAGGTTGGCAACGGCCTGCTCAAGGGCTATCACACTTCCCGCGATTACACCCGCATCCGTGCGACAGGCAGCGCCCTGTACGTGCACGCGGGTATCGCCTGCCATATAACTGCCGTCCGGCATTCCGGCAGCTGAGAGGCAATCGGTGATGAGGATCGCGCGCTCTGGCTCCTTGGCTCTAATCCACAGGCGAACAGCATCTGGAGCAACATGGTATCCGTCGCAAATCAGGTCCGCGTACAACTCATCCCGATCCAGTACCACTCCCAAAATTCCTGGCTCGCGGTGATCGAGCGGTCGCATGGCATTGAAGGTATGAGTTGCAGACACCGCTCCCGCACCAATTCCCGCAATCGCTTCAGCTTTTGTCGCCATGGTATGCCCCATCGAGCAACGAATGCCTAATGCAGTTGCGTGTGTGATTGTCTCCAAAGCTCCGGGTAGCTCGGGCGCAATGGTCATCAACCGGATTTGGCCGCTAGCAGCCTGCCACAGCTTGTCCAGGACCTCCGGAGAAGGCGCCAGCAAGTATTCTGCCGGATGCATGCCGCGTTTCGCGTGTGACAGAAATGGTCCCTCGATGTGGATACCGATTGCCTGTGCGCCGTCTGACTCCGCTTCGCTCGCGATGAACTCCGCCATCCGCTCGAGCGCTCTGAGCGTTGTGTCGAGCGATGCCGTTACGCTCGTGGGGAGAAATCTGGTCACTCCGGCCCGCGCGAGGGTGCGGGCAATCTTTCGGAATCCTTCTGGAGAGGCATGCATGACGTCCTCCCCGGCGACACCGTGGAAATGGATGTCGAGAAACCCGGGAACCAGGGTGGAGTCTGAGAAGTCGAGATCGATCTGGCTTGTGAAGAGAGCGTCGCGGTCCGAAATGTGCACGATCCGGCCCGCTTCGACGGTAACAACCGACTCCGCAAGTACTCCTGAAGACGTGACAAGCCTCTTTGCCGCGAGCGTCTTCGCCATTCAGAATGCCTCATTTCCGAGCGCCGAGTTCCGTGCCCTCATAGCGTTCTTGTCTCGCTGGGACACGATTTGCGTGCTGATCAAAGAGTAGTGCCTCGAGTAGTGCCTCCGGCAAGCTATCATGGAGTAATCCCATACATGAAGCACGCACTTGCGGCTCTGTGCATTCATGCAGTAGAGACAAATGGATTTATCAAAGACACCGAAGGTGGAGATATTCGACACCAGCCTTCGCGATGGACTGCAACAGCCAAATCTCGAGATTTCCGTCCCCAGCGCAGTACACCTGCTGCAGAGAATGGGGGCGTTTGGAGTCCACTTCGCCGAAATCGGTTTCGCTGGTGCAAACCAGTTCGTCGAAGATCTGACCCAAGCGCTGGAGCATGTCAACACGGGTTCCATGAGGCTGGCTTTGTTCGGCCGTACACGAGGAAAGGGCGCGAAGGTCACGGAGTGGCCCGATGTCGAATTCATCGTCAAGCGCAAGCGGCGTATCCCAATTGCCGTGATTGTCGTGAAATCGCGTCTCCTTGATGTTGAGAAGTCATTGGAATCGACTGCGGAAGAGACGCTATCCATGGCCAGCGAAACCGTCAATTATCTTCACGATCAGGGCCTGGAGGTATTCGTCGATTTCGAACACGCGATGGACGCGAACTGCGGGCGGCGAGAGAACGGACTGGCCTGCGACACCGACTTCCATAAGCGCAGTCTGGAGTACTTCGAGAAACTCACCGCGCAGTGCGTTTCTCAGCGCGTAAGTCGTATCGTTATTTGCGATACCAATGGCGGCGCGAGTCCTGAAGAAGTAACACAGGTCTTTTCTCGATTGGCAAAAGACTTTGCAAGCGCAAAGTTCGGTTTCCACGGACACACGGATCGTGGACTCGGGGTTGCGAACACACGTGCCGCGATCCTGGCCGGAGCAGTGCAGGTACAGGGAACGCTGCTGGGCACAGGTGAGCGCTGCGGAAATGTGAATCTGACCACCGTGATCGGCGGAATGCAATTGCGGGATGAGGCGCAGTTTGTTCCCGAGGAATCGCTTGCCGGACTGACCAGCCTGGCGCATTCGGCTTATGCATCGTTCGGATTGGAAGCGCCACACAGCACTCCCGTGGTGGGCATGGGTGCTTTCGGAACGTGGGCAGGGATGCATGGCAGCAGCGAGCGGAAGAATCCTGGTGCGTATCTGTGGTGCGATCCGGCGCGTGTCGGTGCGAGCCCAATCATCGGCGTCAACCGGCAGTCTGGCCGCGCGAATGTGATGCTGCTGGCTCAGTCGCTGGGTTTGACCTTGAACTCCGATCAGGCTCAGAGCCTGATTGATGCCAACGAGGCGATGGTCGAGGGCGGGGGATTCACTGCCAGCGAAGTGTCGTTCCGGCTGGCCTGCATCAAGGCACTAGGCCAGCACAAAAACCGTTTCGCAGTGCGAAGCTGGAGAGTCTTCGACGAGTCGGATGAGATTGGCAATCGTTTCGTACAGGCATTCATGACGCTCTCCGTTGGAGATGCCAAGCTGGCTACGTCGCGCGCTGAGGGTGCCGGTCCGGTCGACGCACTCACTAAGGCGATGCGCAAGGAACTCGACAAATGGTATCCGGCGCTCGCTGAGATGCGCCTCGGCACGTTTACCGTAACGGCCCTCGATGTCGCCTCACACGACTCGGCAGCGCATGTGCGGGTCACAGTAAGTTTCCATGCCGATGGGAACGAGCCGTGGGTCACTGCGGGCGTGAGCAGCGATCTGAACCAGGCAGCGCTCAATGCGATTATCGATGGTTTCGACTACTGGCTGGGGAAGAACGAGCAGTAGACACTTGGCTCGGTGGCGAGTTGACCTTCAGCAATCAGCCGAATGCCGTACTTGATTGCGACATAGAAGCAGTGCCATCTGCTCAAACTCGACGCGCAAACTCCACGCCTGGAGAGTAACCATCCTGCTGGATGACTTCTTTTCCATCAAGGTTACGACTTTCACCATTCCCGTTTGCGCTACTGCGATCTACCATCGACGAGTCTGCAGTCATTCTCCAGCCTCAAGGACAATCGATGAATACCGACAAACAGCCGGCGCCCGGTCCGACGGTCAAGAAACCAAACGGCAAATGGACCTTCTATATTTTCCCGGACGGGCAGCAACAGGAGGCCGGACAGTTCGACTCGGAAGCAGCGGCCAAGGACGCCCGATTCAGAACACTGCTGCAGTGGGGATCAAACGGCAAGAAGTACGCGCCGGTCAATTACTGAGCGGTTAAGCACGCTTCAGCAGTTCTGGTATTTCCAGTTGCGCTGTTTCCCCTCGGCGATCCACTCGATCGCCTGTGCTATGCGCTTGTCGCGGGTTTCGTCTCGCTTGGCTTCCGCGATCCATTCCACGTATTCTCGTTTGCAGCTTGGACTGAAAGCTTCAAATACTGCCGAAGCTTTCTTGTTCTTCTTGAGCGCAGCAGCGAATTCCGGAGAGGCTTTTGGCGAGGGCTTAGGCGCCTTTACCACTTTGTTGCGCGCTGCCATGATGCTGGTGTGTTCACCGCTGTCGATAAGGGTAGAGGACTGACGAATCCATCCGAGCATTTGCTTCTCTGACGGCAGGTCCTTGACCGAGGTAATTTTGCCGAGGCTCCCCATACCGCCGTCCTGAATAACGTTGGCCTCGCGCAGGGCTGCGCCGATCTCCTCTCCCCAAAAGCCAAAGCTGCAGTGCTGTTTAAAGGCGGCCATATGGCCGAGGATGGTGCCGCGATAGAGGAAGAACGGATGTCCCCACTTAATGGCTTCTTCGACGTCGGGATTCGCCTTGTGCATCAGCTTGCGCAGGTGCGTAAGGATGGGCTGTGCAAAAGGCTGTGCCTTTTCGATGTACGCGTCGACCTTGGGATTTTCAGAAGCCATGGGCCCGATTTCCTCCGGAGGGGTTTGAGCGGAAGTGTACACGAACAAAGCGGATTTTGAAGCGCTGCGCGCCGGTGAGCGGAGTTAGCGCGCTGCGCGCGTTACGAGCAACAAGAGCGCGCACGCGGCGGCGCTGGCGGTGGAGAGGAAATTGACCGTGTCATTGTTGATCCAGCCGCGGCGCTCCAGGGTGGCGCCGAGGAGGCTGTCAAAGAGGAGCCCGAAGACTCCGCCGGCCCAACTGATCATGAAAACGGGGGTGCCGCCGTCAAACGCCCAGCTCCCCGCTGCACCGACGGCGGCGGCGGCAATGATGCCCATTGCTGTGCCGCCCAGTGAGATAGCGCCATCGGTACCGGGTTCGACTTTACGGAAGGTAGTGATCATGCGAGGGTGGCCGCTGAGGACCTGGCCGAGTTCAGAGGAGATGGTGTCGGCTGCGGCTTCTGCGAGCGCGGAAAGTCCCAGGGCAAGAGCGGCGTTGGGGACGATTCCGCGCGTGGTGACCCAGCCATGATCGATAAGCCAGATCTGGACGAGCGGATTCGAGACAAGGGCGGCTACGCCCAGGTTGGCCGCGACTTGCGAGGCTTCGCGGCCGGTGCGGCTTTCAGCAGTGCCGAGGCTTTCTTTGTGCTTGTGGCCAACGCGTGTTGCGAGTGAGGTGAGGACCAGGACAACGAGGATGGGGACGAGGGCGGTCCTCCAGGGAACGTAGGGGAAAGATGAAGTGGTTGCGAACATCATGCTGGCGGTGATGGCCATTCCCGCGATCGCGGCCCCTGCAGTTGCAGAGCGCAGCTTGTAGGCGACAAGCCCGAGAATTGTGCTCAGGCCGAGCGTCCAAATAACGACTCGAGGAGTGTGCGTCAGCCACCAGCGCGATTCGATCACGAGATCGGCGCCGATTGCCGGGAAGACTAAAAGGAGGACGGTTTTGGATTGCCACTGAAGATGATTGCGAGCCACCAATTCATCGTAGCGGGTCGTCCGCTTCTCGCAGTGATGCGAATCGGGTTGTCTGAGCAGATCAAACGATTCAGTACTGCATGAGGGAGCTTCTTCATTTAGACTCAACAACGGTTCCGGAGTTTGCAATGAAGAGATCTCTTGCGTGTATCGGGCTGATCGGCGCGTTGGCCGCCGGAGCAGGAATTTGCCTAGGGCAGTCTTCCAATCATGCGGTTCTCGATCGTAAGGGCGAGACGATCGTACTCGAACCCTACGCTCCAAATATTCTGCGCGTGACGTTGAGCCTTCAGCGCGAAAACGCGATGGACCGGCCAGGATATGGCTTTGTCAGCAATCCCGACGCTGAGGGGTGGACAATCCGTCAGACCGACACCGACGACGTCTACGAATCCTCGCGGATGATCGCGACAGTGGAGCGTCCGCACCCTCCGGCGCATCCTCCTCTGTCAACGCAGATCGATATCTCCAAGTACTTCGGCGGTTCGACTCCGGGGGCACATATCACGTTCACAACTCCGGATGGAAAGAAACTCCTGGAGATGACCGGATGGGATCAGGCGGTTCCCAATCAAAAGGACGGCACTGCGGATCTGAACCACGACCGCCGTCCATCGGACCCGCCATTCTTCACTGTAGGCGCAACGTTCGTCGCGCCAGACGACGAGCATTACTACGGTCTGGGCGACAACCACGAAGGTTATCTGGATCACCGTCATCACACCGTCCGATGCTGGAACGACTATCTAGCCCCGGCGGCTCCGACTACATGTATTCCTTTCATGGTGACGAACAAGGGATACGGAGTCATTTGGGACAATCCCTCGAAAACGACCATCGAACCGGGATTCAATGAACAAACAAAGTGGATTTCGGAGGTAGGTAATCGCGTTTCGTTCTTCGTAATCGCGGGCAACACCGCTGATGAAATTTACGCCGGATATAAGTTGCTCACCGGTCCAACCCCTCTGCTGCCCAAGGCTGCCTACGGATATATCCAATGCAAGCAGCGGTATGCAAGTCAGGACGAAGTTCTCTCCGTCGCCAAGGGCTATCGCGACCGCCACTTGCCCGCAGACGTGATGGTCGTGGACTGGTTTTATTACACAAAGATGGGCCAGATGGACATGGATCCGAAGTTCTGGCCCGATCCTGCCGCGATGAACAAGCAGCTGCACGATATGGGGTTCGAAACCATGATCAGCGTGTGGCCCCGGTTTACTCCGGAATCGCGCTACTTCGCGGCAATCGAGAAGAACGGCTGGTTCATTCATACGGCAGATGGGAAGCCGGTGAATGGACTGCCTTACGATCGGGCGGGCTCTGACATCGATACGACGAACCCGGATGCCGCGAAGTGGTACTGGAACATCATCCGCGACAACATCATCAGCAAGGGTTTTGATTCCATCTGGGCCGACGAGACGGAGCCGGATCTGCCGCCGAATGGCTCCTATTACAAGATCGGGCCCGGCACGCAGTATTTCAATGTCTATCCATTACTGCATGTGGGAGCGATCTACGATGGCTTCCGGCGCGATCTGCCCCAGAAGCGCGGGCTGATTCTGTCTCGCGACGCTTACACTGGCATTCAGCGCGAGGGCGCCATCGTCTGGTCATCGGATATCTATCCGACATGGGACACCTATCGTCGCCAGATCCCGACCGGGCTCAATTTCACCGCCTCGGGCGTCACCTACTGGTCCAACGATACGGGCGGGTGGCAGTACCTGCCGGAGGTACATCGTCCCGCGCATCCACCCCTGCTCGATCCAAGCGATGCCCGCGACAACGTTGGCGGATACGAGGACTATCCAGAGCTCTATACCCGCTGGTTCCAGTACGCGACGTTCCTGCCGATCATGCGTACGCACGGCAGCAGGAAGACGAACGAGGTCTGGTCGTACGGAAAGCAGGCTGAGCCGATTCTGGAGAAGTATCTGCGGCTCCGCTACGAGCTGATGCCCTACATCTATTCGCTCGGATTCCACACTTGGGAGACCGGCGCGCCATTCATGCGCGCGCTTCCGCTCGACTTCCCGGATGATCCAGACGTCGTGGATCTGCGCGATGAGTACATGTTTGGACCGGCTTTGCTGGTAGCTCCGGTGACGGAGCAGGGAGCGACGAGCCGCAAGGTGTACCTTCCAGCGGGCTCTGACTGGTACAACTACTGGACCAACGAGCGGGTGAAAGGGGGGCAGACCATCGAAGCCGCAGCCCCCATTGACACCATTCCTCTTTTTGTTCGTGCTGGATCTATCCTTCCGTTCGGTTCATCGGTAGAGAGTAGCCACGAGAAGCAGGCCATCACGAAGGTGCGCGTCTATCGCGGAGCAGACACGAGTTTCACGCTCTTTTCTGACGACGGAATGACGTATGCATACGAGAAGGGGGCTGGGTCTATCACCCGTCTGCATTGGGACGATGCGAAGCAACAGCTTACTCACGAAGGTGCCGCAGCGTGGAATGCACCCGACGCAGCGATTCTCGAAGTGATCGGACGCTGAAACGATTCGTCTCCAGCGACCCTATCTGGATACCAACCTCAGGTCCCGGTGCGTCTAACGACCAGAGTCATCTCTGGGTGGAATCACTTGCCGACATCTTACGGGTAAATAGCCATTTGCAGTCGTTTCCTTGACATCGTCCTGAGACGCCAGATTGGCCATCGGCTGATTTACAATCGGAAAGTAAGCAGGAAAGAACTGAATGAGTCTTTTTCCAAACCTTTTTAGCCGGTCCCGTACGCGACTGGTTCAGGCGAGTCTCGCTGTCGTTTCGGCAGCCGTCATTTCCGGTTGCGGAAGCTCGTATCGGCCGGTGATCACTCCGATCAATCCTTCCGGTCCTCCGGCACAGCCGAATGGATTCGCGGTCGTGATTTCCTCGCCGACCTCTTCAGCTGCTGGAGTGGCGACGGTGGTCGATTACTCGGGCGATACCATCATGGTCCAGGCTCCCATCGGTCCCAATCCGTTCGCATTCACTCTGGATTCGACTGGGTCAAACGGGTACACCGTGAACAGCGACGGCACGCTGACCAACTTCCAGGTGTCTCAGACGGAGCCCCAGGTCAAAGACATCCATTACTCCACGCTTCCTCCCGCCGCTCAGACGGTTGGGCTTTTTTCCCCGAGCACAGGGCTGTGGGTCTCTGATCTCAATCAGAACGTCATTGACGTGCTGGCGCCTTCAACCGCGGCGCAGTCATTCAAACTCGCCATACCCGTCGCACCCACGCCTATCGCGGTGGTCGGCAACGGCGGAATCGGTCAGCATGTCTATTCCATCAGCCAGGGGAACTCGCAGCCCGGTAGTCCGGCCGTACCGTTTGACACTACTTGCAATACGGCGCCCACGTCTGTGGGAGCCACAGGTGAAGCTGACGCGCTGGAGGTTTCCAGCTTTACGGTCTCAGCCCGCATAGCGCTAGGCAAATGTCCCGTTTACGCAGTCCAGAGTTCTGATGGAAAGCGCCTCTTCGTTCTGAATCGCGGCAGCGACACGGTCACGGTAATCAACAGCCAGAACAACACGCTTGATCAGTGCACGCCGTTTACCAACCAGAATGGTCAGCCCGTCACCTGCCATCCGAGCCTGCCTCTCTCCACTACGGCCGGTTTGACCGGAGCGAATGTGCCTGCGACTGCAGGGCCGGTATACGCCGAGTACATCGCGGCTACGCAGCAATTGATTGTGGCAAATTACGATGGAGGCACCGTCAGCCTGATCGATGTCAGCCTCGATCAATACGGCAATGACAGTCCGACCTTCGGAACGACGTTTACGATTCCCGTAGGACACAACCCCGCGAGTGTGACCGCCCTCTCTGACGGCAGCCGTGCTTATACAGCCGATCAGACCGACGGAACCGTCCACGTTCTAAATCTCTCCAGCCATACCGTGCAGAAGGTACTTCAGGTTACCGGTCACCCGAGGACGGTAGTTTCCACTTCGAACTCTCTCTACGGGAAGGTTTACGTCGCATCGCCCGACAGCACCTTCCTCACAATCCTGAGAACCGATCAGGACATCGTTGACACGGTCGTCCTCATTCAGGGAAACCTTGTCGACGTTCGCACGACCAATCAGAACGGAACGAGAGGGAATGCCAATATCTATAGCCGAATCCCCGGTGGTGGCCAGCCCTGCTACCGGCCAGGAACGGAAGGATCTTTGGCAACTTGCCAGGCGATTCACTGAGATCCATCAACGCGACGCTGCAAAGGCCATCCCAATATGGGGTGGCCTTTGCTTTTTCAAGCTTCCTTGTGACTCGAAACACAGACTGACCTCTACGCAGGAACGGAACATGGTTGCCGATGCGCAGGGCGGGATTGATGTTCAGACTTACGCGCCGGCAGTTCTCCATTGGCGGCGCTATCGCCACTGTTGCGGTGATTGGCTGCCATAGCGCCGAGAGTGATTGGGAGACCCTCAGCAACGCACAAGCCCGAACTCTCGCCGCACTGTGCGACCAAATTATTCCTGCGGATGAGTGCGCCGGCGCTTCTCAAGCAGGTGCGGTCAACTACATCGACCGTCAACTTGCGCGACACTATCAGATGCACCAGGATACATATCGCGAAGGGCTCGATGCCGTTGATGGGAATAGCCGGCGGCGTTTCGGATCTACCTTCGCCGATGCAACACCGGACCAGCAGTATCAATCCACTCTCGCTATCGAGAAAGATCACCGAGCTTTCTTCGAACTTGTTCGTCAGCACACGATGGAAGGCTACTATGGCTCTCCGCGACATGGCGGGAACCGGGATGCCGCGAGCTGGCGGATGCTGGGCCTGGATGAACCGCCGTTGCGCGGTCGCGCCCACTATGACCTGCGAAAGGGAAGCGCCACATGAAACGCGTGAATGCGGTCGTGATTGGCGCAGGCGCGGCGGGTAGCATTGTTGCCAAAGAACTGGCGACGGCCGGCCTAAGCGTCATTCTCCTGGAGCGCGGCAGGTGGTATACCGCAGCCGATTGCCGTAAAGACGATCTCCGCAATCAACGCACCACGGTCCTGGGCAATGCTTTCGGCCCAGAGGATGCCGGCAATCCTCGTGTCTGGGTCGACCCAAAGGGAACTGCGCACATTGCAATGCCGAGCGATGGTTCCTACCAGAACAACGCCGCCTGTGTGGGCGGGGGAACTTTAAGCTATGGAGCGCAGGCCTGGCGTTACATGCCCCAGGACTTTCGGATGCGTTCAACCTACGGTGTGCCTGAGGGTAGCTCTCTTGAAGATTGGCCTATTTCATACGAAGACCTCGAACAGTTTTATGAGAAGGCTGAATACGAGATTGGTGTTTCGGGCGACTATTCTGGAACTCCGTTTCGCGGCCCACGACGCCGCGAGCTGCCGATGCCGCCGCTTCCGCCCAACCTCGAGTTCAGCATTCTCGAGCCCGCTGCAAAACGGTTAGGTCTACACCCTTTCCATTTACCCATGCTGCGCAACAGCGTGCCGTACAACGGCCGCGGCCCTTGTATGCGATGCCGCTGGTGCTGCGGATTCGCGTGCGAAGTCGATGCAAAAAACGGAACCCAGAACACGGTAATTCCGATTGCACTGAACAGCGGCAATTGCGAACTGCGAACCGAGTGTATGGTAAAGGAAATCCTCGTCGATGATCGTGGACATGCGCGGGGAGTCTCCTATTTTGACGAGCGTGGACATCTCCGGGAGCAGCCGGCCGACCTCGTGGTGGTTTCCTCCGCAGCAATCGAATCGGCGCGGCTTCTTCTGAATTCACGCAGCCGGTTGTTTCCGAATGGTCTCGGAAATCGCTACGATCAGGTGGGCCGCCATCTGCAAGGCCACCACTACACCGGGGCAATCGGGTACTTTGACTTCCAGACCTACGATGATGTCGGCCCCGGAGCGAGCATCGCGGTCACTGATTACAATCACGGCACTCCTGGATTATGCGGCGGCGGGATGCTGGCAAACGAGTTCATCCGCTTGCCGATTCACATGGTGGACCGATTGCCGAAGGGCACACCTCGCTGGGGGCTGGCGCACAAACAGGCGATGCGGCACTGGCACAAGCGCTCAATCGTCATCATGGGGCCGACGCAGCAGATTCCCAGTGCGGCCGGTCGCGTCACTGTTGATCAGGCGGTTCGCGACAAGTGGGGACTGCCCGTCGCTCGCTTTGAAGGCAACGTTCATCCGCATACCTTCGAGATCGGGGACTTGCAGGCCAAGCGCGCCGAGACATGGCTGAAAGAAGCCGGAGCGGTGAACACGTCGCTCATGGCATGGCACCCTGAGGGCGTTTCGGCAGGCCAGCATCAGGCGGGAACCTGCCGTATGGGAAGCGATCCGCGCGCTTCCGTTGTTGATCGCAACTGCAAGCTGCACGATGTCGACAATGTCTTCGTCATCGATGGAAGCGTGCACGTCACCAACGGCGGCTTTAACCCGGTACTGACCATCATGGCCATCGCGTACTATGCGTCGGCTTCGCTGATCACCAATTGGAAGGGAACTGCTTTCCGGTCATGATGCGGGTCTTCAAAGTAGCCGTCCTCGCCGCTGCGCTCATTGGGTCTCTCTCAATTGCGCTGGTGTACGGTGCCTCGTACTACTACACCTCGCAACACGGACAGGGCTGCGCGAGTTGCCACGAGATGGCAGCCTTTACCAGCGCCGTCCACTCGTCGGCGCATCGGACCACCACTTGTATGGACTGTCATGATGCGAGTTTGCGAACGAAGTTGCGGCACATTCGCGTACACATAATCCGGCGGGCGCCAGATGTAATTCACCTGCGCAATGTGGATGTGCTTGCCCTGACAACGAGATGCCGGAACTGCCATCAGCACGAATACGCTGCGTGGCATGCGGGCCCGCACAGCGCGACCTATTCTGAGATCTTCACCAATGCGGCGCACAACGCAAAGCGACGACTTGCCGATGATTGCCTTCGTTGCCATGGAATGCACTTCGACGGGGCGATTCGCGATCTGGTGCAGCCAATGAACGCGACAGGGCCGTGGCATCTGGTCCCTGCATCTCTCGCGAATGAGCCAACGATGCCTTGCATGGCCTGTCATCGGATGCACCGCGAAGGATCGACCCAGGTCAAACCTGCGCAGCGAATCTCAGCCACCGCGTCCACAAGTCCGCCGACCCTGGCGTTCTTCGATCGCCGTGAGCAGTTACATTTTGCGGCGGGACAGCTTGCGTTACCGGCGCTCTTCGACGGATCGCGAACCGTCAAGATCAGTCCTGATCAACGCCAGGCACTTTGCTACCAATGCCATGCTCCGCGGCAGCCTGACACAGGAACACTCGCTGTGGCAAACCATTGGGGGCCGCAGATTGGCACCGGAGATGATCGCACCCCGATTGGAGTTCATGAAGGGATAAGCTGCTTTGCCTGCCACAACGGTCATAGTGAGAACGCGGCTGCGTCCTGCAAGACTTGTCACCCGCAGATGTCGCATTGCGGCATTGATGTCGAGAAGATGGATACTACCTTCGCGAACGCGAAGAGCGCCAATAACATTCATCGAGTGAGGTGCATCGACTGCCACCAAAGCGGTGTACCGAAAGGGAAGCCCTCGCGACCTTCAGCCGGTATCTCCGCTCACCCATTGCGGAAAGGCATTTAGACGTCGCTCGCCGGTGTCGAGAAATACAAATTTTTCGGATCGACCTCCCGCATCCTGCCTGATTTTGTCGAGGTCCCCAAGACAAGCGACAATCCGAATTAATGTAGTAGCAGGAGCGCGGACAATTTGTCTTCTGTTTCCAAGTCTCGATTGGACGTTCTGCTTGTCGATCGTGCCCTCGTATCCAGCCGAGAGCGCGCACGCGCTCTGATTCTCGCCGGCCGAGTCCTCGTGAACGAGCAGAGAGTCGACAAACCGGGTGCATCCGTTCCTTCCGCGGCGGCTATCCGCCTGCTAGGTGATGACATGCCCTTTGTCAGCCGGGGTGGGCTGAAGCTCCAGGGAGCGCTGGATCACTGGAAGATCGACGTAAATGGTCTTTTCTGTCTGGATGTGGGCGCTTCGACCGGAGGCTTCACAGATTGTCTGCTGCAGCGCGGCGCGGCACATGTCACTGCTGTCGACACAGGTTTCGGCCAAATCGCGATGAAATTACGCAATGATCCGCGCGTGCGGCTTTTGGAGAGAACGAATGCGCGATTTCTTGCGCCCAACGCTTTGGCAGAACCCGGCATGCCCATACTCACTCTGCTTGTAATGGACGTCTCATTCATTTCAGCCACGTTGCTGCTCGGCCCCGTGCTCGTGTCTGCGCCTTCGCTCAGTGAAGCGGTGATCCTGGTCAAGCCGCAGTTTGAGGCCGGGCGCGGAAATGTGGGTAAGGGCGGCATTGTGCGTGACCCTCAGGTTCATAGCCTGGCAGTCGAAAAAGTTTCAGGAGCAATCAAGGAGCTTGGATGGCAGGTCGAGGATGCGATCCCTTCTCCAATAACCGGAGCGGAAGGCAATCTCGAGTTCCTTCTTTACGCCAGATGTGTCGTACCAGGATCGGAGCACCGGGCTGCCGTTTACACTGAAAACGCATGATCCCTGTCGCGATCGTTAGTAAGCCGCGCAAGCCCGAACTCGCGCAGTTGTTGCCGGAGCTGATCGAGTGGCTGCGTAACCACGACTTTGACCCGCTGCTCGACTGCGAAGGCGCTGCCTATACCGACGCCGCTCCGGCAGTCGAGCGGGCCGATATGCCTACCCACAAGCCCGCGCTTGTGGTTGTACTCGGAGGAGACGGCACACTTCTCTCCGTTGCGCGCATCTTCGCGGCTACGGGCACGCCAATTCTGAGCGTCAACCTGGGTTCGCTCGGATTTTTGACGGAAGTTCGTCTTGCCGACCTGTACAACACCCTCGAGAGTTGGTGCACCGACTGCCACGCTCTGGATGCGCGTCACATGCTGCACTCTGAGGTACGCCGCGAAGGGTCGGTTGTTCGCACCTTCGAAGCGCTCAATGAGGTAGTGGTCTCGAAGGGCGATATTGCCCGGATGGGCGAGTTCGCCGTGGAGCTAAACCGCAAGAGCGTTGCGCACTTTCGAGCGGATGGCGTAATCGTATCCACACCGACGGGCTCGACCGCCTATACCCTGGCGGCGAATGGGCCGATTCTTACACCGGATGTCGACGCACTGGTCGTGACGCCGATCTGCCCGCATCTCCTTACGCTTCGCCCCATCGTTGTACCCGGAGGAGCCTGCGTAATCGTCCGCGTTGAAGGCGTTCCGACGCAGTGTCTGCTCACCGTCGATGGACAGATTGGTTTTGAGCTTCACCTCGGAGATGAAGTGACCTGTCAGCGCTCAGCATACACAGTGAATCTCGTTCGTATCAGCGAAAGCGGGTTCTTCGAGGCACTGCGCAGCAAGCTGAGCTGGGGCGAGCGTTAAGCAGGGATTGCCGGGTGGAGTTTTCTTACCTGTGAAATGGCCGCCAGGACGGCAGAGTGTCAGGGGTGCAACTCGTCCAGAAACACTTTGGCCTTTTCCGCGAGCGTGTGTGCACCGTTGATGTCGCCGGTCGTGAGTTCTTCGCGCGCTTGCTTGATGAACTCGCGGATCTGCGCAGCTGTCTTTTGCTCTTGCTCATTCAGCTTGCGAGTGATTCCATTGAGCGTCTTTTCCGTCTGTTCGATAGAGGCGTCTGTTTGTTGACGCAAATTCGTAGGATCGCCCGTGCTGAGATTCCCCGCAGCTGGAACGGCCGGTAGTGGCGCGGCAGAAGCCATCTGCGTGTTTGTGTTCGCCGGCTTTTTGTGCTTTGGTGCTCTCTTGACGGGCTCAGGCGGCGGTGTAATCTGTGTTTGAACCGGCTGTTCCGGAATCGAGACCACGGGTGGAGGGAGATTCACCGGGGCAGGCTCCGGCTTGGTCGAAGTCGTATCTTCGATTGGCGGCGGCAGTGGCAGATTTTGCGCGACCTGGGGTTTCTTGTGAAAACATCCAGTCAGCAAAAATGGCAGCAGCCATGCAGCGCTTCGTGCGCCGAGCTTCATGTCTCCAACCCCTTTGTCTCTTCCACTTGTGCCGGCTGAAGGTGCCGACGTCCCCATTCCGTGGCTGCGAGTGGAATGCGCAGGAAGAACTCCGTACCACGGCCCACCCTCGATTGTACGTCCACGCTGCCGTGGTGCAACTGCAAAATGCGGTAGGTCATCGCCAACCCGATGCCGCTTCCTCCGCTCTTAGTGGTGAAGTAGAGATCGAAAATTTTCTCCCGGATCTCCGGCGGGATACCGACGCCCTCATCGGCGATCCGCAGAACAGCCATTCTCCGCTCTTCGGCCAGGACCATGCGCAGCGTACCGCCGTCCGGCATCGCCTGTGCACCATTCAATGTCACGTTAAGAACAGCCTGCTTTAGAAGATCAGCGTCAACGTTTACGATCATCGGTGTCGCGGGAAGCTGACTCTCCAACTTCACATTGTGCGTGGTCAACTCTTCTGACGATAGAGCCAGCACGTCACTCACGATGGTGCGCAGATCCTGCTCCCGCAATTGGAGTTCGACAGGGCGGGAGAAGTCCACAAGCGTTTGAACAACGCGGTCAAGACGATGGATCTCAGCGTCGATTACTTCCAGGTGACGAGTTGCTGGGGATGGCTCGGCGCTGAGTTTGTTCTTCAGTAACTCGAGGTGAACTACGATGGCGTTAATCGGGTTCTTTACCTCATGTCCAACGCCCGCGGTGAGTCGTCCAATGGCTGCCATGCGTCGCGACAGCTCCAATTCGGATTCAATCTCCTCCACTGACTCAAGGTCATGCAGAGTGACAAGTGCGCCGAGCCCGGTCCTGGTGCGGTCGTCGTAGATGAAATCCACCGACGCCTGAAGTCGCCTTCCCGATTCAGTCTGGACCTCTTCCTGCACCAGTGTCACTCCCGCATCGAATGCATCGCGGAGGGTTCGACTCAATACGGTCGAACGATCAAAAATCTCGCTGGCCTGGAGCCCAAGGATATTGTCCTTTTCTTTGTTCAGGAAGCGCTGCGCCGCTTCAGACACAAGCACCGCGCGTCCGTCTCCAGTGAATAGTAGGATGCCGTCCTGGAGGTTCCCGAGGATCTGATCGAGGTTTTCTTTGAGGGCGGAAAATACTTCTTCTACATTGCGGATGCGCTGACCGATCTGCTCGATCTTGGTTGAAACCTTTTCGGCAGTATCAAGTCGCGGCCCTTCTTCTTCACCCTCTTTCTTTGGTCCGGCAGCAACGGGAGCCAGAAAATCAAGCTGCATGCTGATCTCTTCCATGGGGCGTAACGCAAGGTTGCTGAGCAGAAATGCAGCGATCAATGCGGTTCCCGCGGTGAAGGCCATGAGCTCGATGGCCTCCTGCATTGAAGGCTCATAGACGTGCTGCAACAGGGTGGTTCGTACGCCTACATGGACGTTGAGGATGGTTTCGAAATTACGATCCTGGGGGACTACGATATCGAAGATCTTCCCCGGTCCGTAGATGTCGCGCATCTTTGCGACAGGATCGGCGGCCAGCAGATCGCTGTACTTTGGCCTGGGATCGAGTATGTCCGGGTTTCCGGGAAGCGTTGTAAGAATGATGTGATCTTTGGCGTCCGTAATGGTGATGTCATTCACCGTCAGCGAATACATCACAGGGGCGTCAATAGCTGCCCGCAGTATCTTGCTGTTATGGATGGCCTCTGTGGCAAGTTCCATGAGGCGTGCCGTATCCCCCGGGGCGACCATCTGATCCTTCAAGCCGGTCTCCAGCGCCTGCTGAAGCGCGAAACGCACCTGGTTCGCCACCATGCGGTTTGCGTCATACGACTGCTGAATCGCAGCATCGACAAGATGGCTTACATATACAAGCGACAAGATGCCGGCGATAAGGAAAACTAGCCCAGTGATCGCGAGAACGAGTTTTGTTTTCAGTCGCATTGATTAAGCGAGACGGGAAGCACGTGCTTTAAAGGCGCACTTCTTATGCTGCTGTTGCCCGGAACGATTAGAGGCGTCCGGCGCTGCGTTGATCAAACTGCGGAAAAATTGAGAACTCGTTGCCATTGTCCAACTCCGCTCGGCCCTTGCCGCTCAACTTCAAGCTGCTGGATCTTCTCTCGAATGGCTGTATTCCTTAAGTTTGTTGTGCAGTGTTTTAAGGCTGACGCCCAATATCTCCGCGGCACGGGTCTTGTTCTGTCCAGTCGATTCGAGTGTGCGAAGAATCAGCATCCGTTCAGCTTCGTCTACCGTAGTCCCAACGCGTATCGGGACAATGCTCGCATCGTTGAGCCTTGGGGGAGGGGCGGCAGCCTGTGTCGCGCCAAACGTGCGCGGAAGATGGCCTGCATCGAGCGGCGCTCCATCCGGACAAAGAATCACCGCGCGCTCAATGGTGTTGCGCAGTTCACGAGCATTGCCAGGCCAGCTATAGCCAGTCATTCTGTCGAGTATTGAATCAGAAAGTCCCGAGACATGGCGTCCATGCTTCTGGTTCATCTCGCGCACCATGGCTTCGGCCATCGCCTGAAGATCTTCCATATGCTCACGAAGAGGCGGCATGTGGATATGGAAGACGTTCAGGCGGTAGAACAAATCGGCGCGCAAATGCCCCTCAGCTACGGCGTCCTGCGGATCACGGTTCGTTGCAGCCAGTACACGTACATCTACGTCTTGTTCAGTCCGTGCGCCGAGTCTACGCAGCTTACGTTCTTCCAGAACACGCAGCAGCTTGGCTTGTGTGCCGATCGGCATCTCGCCCAATTCATCGAGCAAGAGAGTTCCGCCTGTCGCAAGTTCAAAACACCCAGCCCGGCGCTCAACGGCTCCAGTGAACGCGCCCTTCTCATGACCGAAGATTTCGCTCTCAATCAGCGTTTCGGGAATGGCAGCGCAGTTTACGGCCAGGAAGGGACGGCTTTTTCTCGGACTCAGGTCGTGCAGTGTCCGCGCAACCATTTCTTTTCCGGTACCACTTTCGCCGGTGATGAGTACAGAAACGTTGGAAGGAGCTATCTGCTCGATCAGCGCAAAGATCTCTCGCATTGACTTGGAGCTTCCCACCATTGAGCCGAGAATGCCCGTATTGCGCAGCTGCCGGCGCGTTACTTCGAGCTCAATCTCTGTCGCTCGCTGGCGGGTTGCGTTTGCGAGTATGTTTCTGAGCCGGGTGGCATCTACCGGCTTCTGAAGAAAGTCGTATGCGCCCAGCTTCATTGCGTCCACAGCCGTCTGGATCGAGCCTTGCGCAGTGAGCAATACCACCGCGACGTTTGAACTTGCGCTCTCAGCCAGCTTCGTAAGGAGCCCAATGCCGTCCATCCGTGGCATCTTCAGGTCGGTGACCACAATTGCCGGATCCCAGACGAGTGCCTTCTCCCAACCCTCGATACCGTCGCGCGCTGTGTCGGTCTGGTAACCCCAGCCGGAGATCAGTTCCGCGAGTCCCATCAGGGCGTGGGGTTCGTCCTCGACAATCAAAACTTTCACCTGGTTTTGCATATCATCTTTCGATGCAGCTGGATCGCCGCGTGCCGTAGAAGTTTAGCTTTCAATTGAACTTACTTTTGAGGCCTGAATCTAGTTTAGACCGCCCTGTCGGTCAATTCGGCCCATCGTGCGTAGAGTTTCTCGTTCTCTGCCTCCGCTTCGGCAAGCTCGGTAAGGGCGGTTTGCAGGGCAACAGAGTTGGTTGCGATGGCGGGGTCTTCAACGCTGGCCCGAGCCTTGGAGACCCGAGCATCGGACTCCTCGACCCGCTGCTCAATTGCAGCAACCTCCCGAGCTTCGAGGTACGACAGCTTCCTCCTTTTGGCGGGACCGGCTTGATCTGGAGGAGCATCTACCTCGCGCTCAGAAGGTAAGGTTGACCCCTGTTCTGAGCTATCCGGCCCTTGGGCTATCCATTGTTCCCATTGAGCGAAGTCTGCAAACTGCCCGATTCTTCCGTTTCCATCGAGCCCCAGGACAATCGAGGCAACGCGATTCAGAAGGTAACGATCGTGTGTTACCAGGACGAGAGCCCCCTCGAAGTCCAAAAGATTGTCCTCCAGAATCTCCAGCGTTGGGATGTCGAGATCATTGGTCGGCTCGTCCAGAAGCAAGACGTCAGCCGGCTGGAGCATCAGTTTCGCGATGAGAACCCGGGCCCGCTCGCCTCCGCTCAGGTTGCGCACCGGCTGATTCAGTTGTTCGCCGGTAAAGAGAAAGCGCGCGGCCCAGCTCGCCACATGGATGGTCCGGCCCTGATACACGAGTCCGTCGCCTTCAGGAGCCAGTGCGCGCCGCAGAGTGAGTTCCTCGTCCAATTCGCGCATCTGGCTGAGATACACCATGTTCAGCGCATCCGCTCTTCGGATGCTGCCCGTCGCGGGCTCCAACTCACCGCGCAGCAGGCGGAGAAGGGAAGTCTTCCCGCTTCCATTTGGGCCGACCAGGCCCAGTTTCATCCCTGCAGTCAGGGTGAAGTTGAGCCCCGTAAAGAGAGTCTGACCGCCGATCTCACACGCGACTCCGGTGAATTCGATCAGTCGTTTGGTTTTCCGCTGGCTCGCAGCAAAGTCGATTCCAGCGGTGTTAACGGCCGATCTGGAATCCATTGCCGCCAGATTGCCGATCATCTCATTGGCGGCATCGATGCGGGCTTTCGACTTGGTTGTCCGTGCCTTGGGTCCTCGGCGCAACCATTCGATCTCAGTCCGCACACGATTGCGAAGGCTTTCCTGCTGCTTGCTTTGAGCTTCTAAGTATGCCTGGCGCTCCTCGAGGAAGCGGCTGAAGGTTCCTTGCACACGCAGCAAGCCGCCTGCATAGATGCGATTCAGCTCAATGATCTCGCTTGAAGTCGCTTCGAGAAAGTAGCGATCGTGGCTGACGGTGACTACGGCAAAGGGTGCCGCCATCAGCACTTCCTCCAGCCACTCGATTCCGGCGAGATCGAGGTGGTTCGTAGGTTCGTCGAGCAGCAGCACGTCTGGCTGAATCACGAGAGCCTCGATCACCGCGAGCCGCTTTCGCCACCCACCCGACAGAGATGCTGCTTCCGCCGACAGATCCTCGAATCCCGCCTTGCCCGACAGTTCGCGCAGGCGGCCTTCACGTTCCGTCTCAGGAACGTGTGCGGCACCCAATGCGAGGTCCAGCACCTGCCGCACACTCATGCCCTGGTTGAAACGTGAATCCTGCGGCACGTACGCAGCCCGCGCGCGCTTCCGTACGGCTAACTCTCCCTCATCCGGTTCAATTGCACCCGCGAGAATGGCGAGCAGTGTCGACTTGCCGGCACCATTGGGGCCAATGAGGCCAATCCGCGCACCGTCATCTACCGTCATCGAGATTTTGCGGAATAGAGGTATCGCACCAAATTGTTTCGTGATGGATTGCGCATTCAGGATCGGCGGCATTGTTACCAGACTAAATTCCGGGGCTGCCATTCCTCGTTCTGCTGCTCGCAGCTAAACTGAGATCATGCTGGATTATGAGATTTCGGCTTCTGAAGCCGCGTCCCTTCTGCGCGAGAAAAAGACCAGGCTGATCGACGTGCGCGAGCCATGGGAGTACTCAACGGCTCACATTGAGCCAAGCGTATTAATGCCCATGGGTGATGTTCCCGGGCGAGCCAATCAGGAGCTTGACCCAGACGAGCACATCACGGTCTTGTGTCATCACGGAGCGCGATCCCTCAACGTTACAGCCTGGCTTCGCAATCAAGGCTTCGAAAACGCACAGTCATTGCGCGGAGGCATAGATGCTTGGTCCGCTGAGATCGATCCCAAGATCCCTCGCTACTGATCACGGCACAGAACTTGTGAACCTCCTATACTCTCCTCTGTCACATCTGTCGAAAGGACGAATTTTATGGCTTCTGCAGCAGTCTCGTATGCCACTCAGAATCACACTCGTTTTCTTTCCGAGCTCAAGGACCTTCTCCGCATTCCCTCTATCTCGACTCTCCCTGAACACAAAGAGGATTGCAGGCGTGCTGCCGAGTTTCTCGCCGCCGAACTGAAGCGCATCGGTATGGAGAACGTCCGCCTGATCGACACCTCCGGACACCCACTCGTTTATGGAGACTGGCTGCACGCTGCGGGAAGGGCAACAACACTCATCTACGGACACTACGACGTACAACCTGCTGATCCCATTGACGAGTGGATCAGCCCGCCCTTCGAGCCGACGGAGCGTAATGGCAATATTTATGCACGCGGCGCAGTGGATGATAAGGGACAGGTCTGGGCGCAGGTCAAGGCGCTCGAATCACTGATGGCGGCAAACAAAGCTCTGCCGCTGAATGTTCGTGTTCTTTTCGAAGGCGAAGAAGAAGTGGGAGGCGAGGGCATCGCAGCATATGTTGCTTCGGAGCTGGATAACCTTAAAGCAGATTTCGCACTTGTCTCGGATACAGACCTGTTTGCCGACGGCCTCCCAACCTTGTGCGTTGGGCTCCGCGGGATGATCTATACAGAACTAGAAGTTCGGGGTTCAAAGACCGATCTCCACTCCGGAATGTACGGCGGCGCAGCGCCGAATCCCTTTGTCGCTCTCGCGCACATCATCACGAAGCTCAAAGAAGAGAACGGTCATATCAGTATCCCCGGATTCTATGATGATGTGATCCCTCCCAGCCCCGAGGAACTCGCTGCCTGGAAGAGCCTCCCATTTGACGAAGAACACTATCGCCAAGCCGAAGTTGGTGCAACGAAACTCGTTGGGGAGTCGGGCTTCAGCGTGCTCGAACGCACATGGGCTCGTCCCACGCTCGATGTCCACGGCATGCCGGGCGGATTTATCGGAGCAGGAGCTAAGACTGTGATTCCTGCGAAGGCGATGGCGAAAGTATCGATGCGTCTGGTTCCGAATATGACCCCGGCGAAAGCGTTCGAGCAATACAAGAACTACGTGGAAATGATCGCTCCTCAGGGGGTCAAAGTTGATGTCCGCCTCTTGCACTCCGGGGATCCCTGCCTTATTCCCGTCAACAACCGTTACATCCAGGCTGCCACGCGAGCACTCCATGAGGTTTGGGGCAAGGACACTGTGTTCATCCGGTCGGGCGGCTCGATTCCGATCGTCGGTGACTTTGATCGTCATCTAGGATTGCCCAGCGTGATGATGGGTTTCGGATTGCCGGACGATAACATCCATGCCCCCAACGAAAAGTTCAAGCTGCAGAATTTCGAGCTTGGTATCCGATCTCTCATTCGTTTCATGGAGGAGGCGGGCAGTTGAGCCGGCCTCTGCATCGGGCAGAAGGCTTTGTGCTCGCTGGGGGTAACTCCAACCGCATGGGCCATGAGAAAGCGCTCATTCAGCTCGCGGGCCGGCCCCTCGTTCAGCATGCGGTCGAGATCATGCGACGTGCAGGACTCGCCGTGAGGATCGCCGGCGCCCGCGCAGATCTCTCTCCATTTGCAGAGACCGTGCTGGATGAACCGGCGCAGTTAGGACTCGGGCCGCTTGCCGGAATCTGCTCGGCCCTGTCCGTTGCTAACTGCCGCTTTGCTGTGTTCCTTCCCGTCGATCTGCCTTTGATCCCCTCTGGTTTGATCGAATTCCTTGTCCACCGCGCCCAGATCACCGAATCCGCGGTCGCAGTTGCTTCTCTGGCTGCATTCGTTCAGACATTCCCGGTCGTACTTGATCGAGCGACCCTTGTCGATCTGCAGCGCCGTCTGTTGTCGAGCAACCGAAACTGTCTCAAGGCATTTCGATCGGCAGCGGATACCCTAGGCCGGCCGTTCACCGAATTGCCGATCGAACGATTTGTTGATCAGAGCTATTTCCGAGATCTGCGCCGCATGGCCCCCTCGCAGTGGTTCCTGAACCTCAACTCACCTCCGGACCTGGCTCTGGCAGAAGCACTGTTCTCGCAGTCTGATCCTGTCGAGTAATCTTGAGTTGTGGCGACTGCCGATCCTACCCCTGACTCCCTCCCCGAAGCGCCCGTAAATCCGGAGGTTCCGGAGATAGCTGACGAGGTCTTGGCTGACATCGTTGGCGACAAGCAGATCTCCTCGGAAGAGGAGCCCACATCATGGCCGTTCATCTCTTTCAATCATGTCTCCATGTGGTTTGGCGAGCGCAAGGTGCTCGATAATGTCAGCTTCAAAGTAAACCGCGGCGAAACGCTTTGCATCCTGGGCCGCAGCGGAGTAGGGAAGTCGGTATCACTGCGAATCCTGATGGGCTTCCTGAAACCACAGGTCGGATCCATACGCGTCGACGGCGAGGAAATCAATCAATACACCGAAGAAGAAATGAACGTGATCCGCAAGAGGATCACGATGGTCTTCCAGAATGGTGCGCTCTTCGATTCGATGACAGTCCGGGAGAATGTGGCATTTCCTCTGCGTGAGCGCGGGGGCCAGGAAGAAGACCAGATTCTCCAGGTTGTTGATCGCTTGCTGGCATTGGTTGGCGCCGATGACGCTTCCGATGCGCTTCCCGCAAGCCTGTCCACGGGACGTAAGAGAGCTGTGGCTATCGCGCGAGCCCTGGCCTCCCAACCGGAGGTAGTCCTTTACGATGAACCGACCACCATGGTTGATCCGCTGATTGCCCGCAGAATGGGTAGTCTGATCCAGCGCCTCAAACAGCAACTCGGCTTCACAGCGATCGTAGTTACACACGATATGCGATTTGCGGAGCGACTTGCGGACACTGTGCTGTTTCTCCACGAGGGACGCGCCGCATTTTTCGGGCCGCTGAAGCAGTTCCTGGCGTCTCCAGATCCCAACATTCAACAGTTTCTTACATTAGATGCCTATGTATTACCGTCAGCATAATGAACGGATGCCCCGGTAGTGTGCTCCAGATTCGATCAACTCTTTAACGGCTCATCCTGAAAGTAAGCATATCAGTTTCAATGTCTTCCGAGTCACGGTCCCGGACCGGGATTGGTGGCCGACACGGCACCAGCAAGTTAAATCAACGGTTGCCTCAGGTTCGGCGAATCAAAGTTGCCTTCTACTTATGTGACCGCTGCGACTGCCTCAAGGAGCCACGATGCTCCATACTAGTTCGCTTACCTGCTGATCTTGTGCGGAAAGACTCGTGCACAGCGCGAATGCTCAGCGAGAATCAAGGACCGCCCAAGGGTGCTCCTGACCTCATTCGCTTGCTGGAACCAGTTCTTCACTTCTCAGCTGCAGATCTTAACTTTTCAGGCTTGAAGAACAAAGATGTCGACATCGGACTATTGGCAACGAATGGCTGCCTCACTCAGTTCGCCCTCTGCATGGGTGATGGGTGGCCCGGCAATCAAGGCTCGCCGACCCGAAGGCAGAGTCAAGTTTTGGATGCTGATTGACTTCCTGACTGTGCTGGTAGCCGGTGGGATCGCTACCACAAGTGAATGTTACGCGGATCCGATAACGGGAGCGCCAGACCTCTACCGGGGCGTTCATCTCTATGGACGCCCGATATGGATCCTTTTCGGTCTACTCTGCGGTCTTGCCTTATCTCTCGTCGTCAGTAGCCGCCGCCTTCATCTTTACACTCCCAGTCGGGTCGGTTCGCTGCTTCATGAGCAGCGCCTGACAGTAGAAGCATGCTTCACTTCCGGTCTGCTGCTTACCGGCACTTTGTATCTTGTGCGCGTCGAGGATATACCCCGCCGCGTTGTGATGCTGACGCTTCTGATTGCCACCCTGTTGGTTTGCGTACGCCGGCTTATTCAACGATCCATCATGCATCGCCGCTTCCAGAAGGGGCAAAACACGCGCAACATTTTGATCGTGGGGACAGGTCCGGAAGCCCATGCACTTCGCCAACACCTCGACAGCATTCGAAACCTCGGATTCACGTTCAAGGGCTTTATCGAATTTCCTGGGCCTGCACCACGGTCGGCGGCATCGAGAGCGGACGTAGTCGGGAGTCTCGACACGCTTTTTCAGCATGCTCGCCAACAGTTCGTCGATGAGATTTTCTTCACCATGCCGTGCGAACGGCGCGTCGTTCTAGATGCACTTCAAAAGGCACGCATGGACGGGATCGATTTGCGTGTCGTTCCAGACCTTTATGAGGGGCTGGCGTGGGACAATCCGATCGAATTTGTTGGACAATTCCCAACGATCCCTCTACACCGCGGGTGCGTACATGAGCTCGGCTTCGCCTTCAAACGAATGACCGACGTTCTGTTCTCTGTCCTCGTGCTTCTAGCCCTCTCGCCGTTCTTGTCTGCTATCGCTCTTGCGATCCTGATTGAGTCGCGAGGGCCCGTCTTCTACAAGTCCCAGCGCATCGGAAAGAAAGGACGCGTTTTTCGGTGCTACAAATTCCGAACGATGGTTCGCGATGCCGAGAGGCACCGTTCGGAGATCATGCACATGAACGAGCGCGATGGCGTGTTCTTCAAGGTCAGCAACGATCCGCGCATAACGAGGCTGGGCCGCATCCTTCGCAAATACTCGCTCGATGAGCTGCCGCAATTCATCAACGTTCTCAAAGGAGACATGAGCGTTGTCGGGCCCCGGCCGCCGATCGCCAGTGAGGTTATGGATTACGAACTCAGCCACCTGCGCCGGCTCGATGTTACTCCGGGAATCTCAGGTCTCTAGCAGGTGCAGGCCCGCCAAGACCCCTCTTTCGACAGCTACGTCTCACTCGACGTTGCATATATAGAGAATTGGAGCGTCTGGCTTGATTTCAAAATCATCGTCCGAACGATCGGCGTCCTAGTTTCAGGTACAGGTACTTAGTGGAGGACACGGCGGGATATCCGTATCCCTTCCTCAGGCCTTCTGGCCTTCTCCTTTAAACTGAGGTTGTGAAGATTGCGCTTGCCCAGATCAACCCCACGGTCGGGGATTTCTCCGGCAATATGGAAAAAATCGTTGCTGCAACGCGGCGCGCAGCTGATCAAGGTGCGAGGCTTGCGGTCTTCCCGGAACTGGCACTCTGCGGCTATCCGCCTGCAGATTTTCTCGAGAAGCCAAGCTTCCTGGCCCGTTGTCGCGAAGCCATTTCAGATCTTGCAAACGCCACGCGCAGCCTTCCCACGGCCCTGGTGGTTGGGGTGGCGCTTCCCGCGCCGCCGGACGCAGGTAAGCCTGCCGTTAATGCTGCCGTGCTCCTCGACTGCGGGCACATACTACTGGAGCAGCAAAAGCGCCTGCTGCCCTTTTACGATGTATTTGACGAGCAGCGCTACTTCCTGCCCTCCTCCGCCCAGCATGTGGTCGAACTCGACAGCCTTCGCATTGCGATTTCGATATGCGAAGACGCATGGAATGACAAGAACTTCTGGCCTCGCCGTCTGTACGCCTTTGATCCGCTGGAAGAGTTGATGCGGCAAAATCCTGCCATTCATATCAATCTTTCCGCTTCGCCCTTCTGGCACTCGAAACGCCGGCTCCGCCGCCAGATGCTTGCCTCGATCGCGAATCGCGATGGGATTCCCGTGATCATGTGCAATCAGGTTGGAGGCAACGACAGCCTGATCTTCGATGGGTCTTCGATGTGCATCAACGCCCACGGAGATCTCGTCGCTCAGGCGAAGTCGTTCGAGGAAGACCTCGTTGTCTTCGAGCCGTTCTGCTCTCCGCCTGTTCCCGAAACGACGGGCGACGATACTGAAGCCGCCTACCATGCTCTTGTCCTGGGTACCCGGGACTATGTCCGCAAATGTGGATTCAGCAAGGTTGCCGTGGGTTTGAGCGGTGGCATCGACTCCGCCCTGGTTGCGGCCATTGCCGCGGATGCTCTCGGGAAAGAGAATGTTCTCGCGATTGGCATGCCCAGCCCCTACTCCTCGCAAGGTTCGATCGACGACAGCCGGGCGCTTGCTGACAATCTCGGAATTCGATTCGAACTGATCGGTATCAGCGATCTTTTCCGCGACTACACTCAGGCGTTGGAGACGCTCTTCAAAGGTACGCAGCCCGGCCTGGCCGAAGAGAACCTGCAAGCCCGCATCCGCGGCAACCTGTTGATGGCAGTTTCCAACAAGTTTGGCTCCCTGGTGCTCACAACGGGCAATAAGTCTGAGATGGCTGTCGGCTACTGCACGCTCTACGGCGATATGGTCGGCGCACTGGCTGTGATCGGCGACCTCGTCAAGACTCGAGTTTATGCAATCTGCCGCTGGCTAAATCGGGAACGCGAGATCATTCCCCGGGCGATCATCGACAAACCGCCCTCCGCAGAACTGCGGCCCGACCAGAAAGACACTGACTCTCTGCCGCCCTATGAGACGCTCGATCCGATTATTGAGGCCTACGTTGAGCGCTATGAAACACCGGAACATATCGCGGAGAAAAACGGAATCCCTTTGGAACTCGTCCAACAGGTAGTCCGCCTGGTCGAGCGCTCGGAGTACAAGCGACAGCAGGCAGCGCCTGTATTGAAGGTCACTTCCAAGTCGTTCGGTATGGGCCGGCGCTTCCCGATCGCCGTGAAAGTGCAGGTATAAGCTAGTTTTGGGAGTCTTTCCCGCCATTGAAGGAGAAACGCTTGATTCGGAAACCCGCTCGACTGGCCACCGCGACCGCGCTGGCCTGCATGTTTTACCCCGTTTACCACGCAAAAGCGCAGGACCAGACCCCCGCTTCTCCGGCAGCCGCGCCTGCACCCTCAGCACCTGCCGCCTCTGCCCCCACTTTTCCCAAGCCCGATCCCGCCGACTTCACTTCAGACTCCCCAAGCAAAGAGACCGTAAACGCCTTCATGCAGGCGAACCTTGGATTTGACCAGAACAGTATCTGGCAGGTTCAAGCCATTCAGAAAACCCAGTTACCGGGAATCAATCGCGTAGTCGTCTTCGTAGGAGACAAATCTGGGAAACAGCAGCCCTATCGCTTTGCTTTCCTCACCGCTCCCGACATGAAGCACATCATGGTAGGCGATCGCATTATTCCCTTTGGCGAACACCCATTCGAAGAGCACCGTAATATTCTTCAGCAGCGCGCGAACGGCCCTTATCGTGGGTCGGCATCGAAGGATCTGGAACTTGTCGAGTTCGCAGACTTCCAGTGTCCGCATTGCAAGGCTGCTCAAGCCAACATGGATAAGCTCGTCACGGACTTCCCAAATGCTCGCATCGTATTCCAAAACGATCCAATTCCGAGCATTCATCCCCAGTCTGTGACTGCAGCTCAATACGGGCTCTGTGTAACGAAACTGGGCGGAAACACTGCATTCTTTACCTTCGCCGCGGCTGTGTTTGACGGCCAGGATGGTTTGGCGACGGCAGATGGAGCCACGCTGACCTTGAACAGCGCTGTGACCAAAGCCGGACTGGAGCCAGCTAAAGTTCAGGCCTGCGCAAACACCCCAGAGATCAAAGCAGGGGTGGATGCTTCAATGCAGCTTGCCAAGGACCTCGACATCAGTTCCGTTCCAACGCTGGCCATCAATGGTCGCCAGATTCCAGCAAATGCACCTTACGACACCTTAAAGCAGATCATCGAATACCAGGAAAAGCAGGACGGTCTTTCGAAATAGAAAGCCTCGCTGTCCCAAAACAAAGCCCCGGAGAAGTTAATCTCCGGGGCTTTTCGTTTCTCTCATACTACATCGCAGATCGGCCTCGTTCGATGCGGATCATGGGGCTGCGCCCTCCCGGCTGGGTCCCGCGAATCACCTGCGGCGAGATAATGATAAGTAAACTGGCGTAGTTTCTCTGCACATTGGTATTGGTAATCGCGTTTAGCCCCGGAATCTCCGTGAGTCCGGGAAATCCGCTTAGTGCGCGGCTCTCTTCCTTGTCCACCTGGCTGACCAGCACGACGGCCGATCCCTCCTTGACAGTCGCCACGCCCGAATAGCTCCGGTTATTCAAAACCGGAAGGCCATTGATTGAGGCCCCCCCAAGCGCGGTGAGTTTCAGGTCCATCGTCAGCGCAACTTCACCGCTTCGGATCACCCGTGGAGTTGCCTTGAACGTCAGACCGAGGTCCTGATACTGCACCTGAGGAATCGTCTGGGTAGTCGAGCCCAACTGAGAGAGGAGGGAACTGAGGCTGCCCGATGCCCCGGCGGTATTCAAACCGGGAATATTGATCCCTGACGTGCCAAGATCAGAGTATTGCGATGTTTCGATTGGATATCGCGACCCGCTCTTGATTGTCCCTTCTTCACCATCCCCAAGGTGAATCTGCAGATCATCGAGTTCACGTGACTCGGACGAATTCAGATTCAGATTTACCGAAGCAGGACCTGGTGATACACCAGAGAGCGTCAACCCGCCGCCAAATAGGGCGATACCGTTCTGGAAGATCGAACTCGAAACCTGTCCTGAAGCGAGAAGAATCCCAAGGATCGCAAGCGTGTCGCCGGGCGATGCCAGTCCGGAAGAGATAATTTGTTGCACGAGCTGCTGATTCTGATTGAGAATCGCCTGCTCTTCGGCGTACACGTTGAAGGCTGTGATTTGCTGAGGCGGGGTGATACCGGTATTGCGCAGGTTGTTATGTACTACCTGGATTAATCGTACGTTCAGCAACACCTGGCTGCGGCCATCCAGCAATTGCTTCAGGGTTTCATTGAATGCGTTCAGCTTGTCGGTCGTTGCACGAATGGTGAGAGTCCCCGAGCTCTGTTGAACCGCGACCTGCTGTGCCTGAAACACGTTCTTTGCCATGTTTCCGATGTCGGTTATCTCTGCTTGAGTCATACCTCCCAGGTAGACCGTCTCGAACTCCTGCCGCATGAACTGCTGCCGGTTCTCCCGCGTGTCTTTCGCCACAATCGCCCTGTGAGCATCCAGAGGTACAGAGAAGGTATCGGTAACCATGTTGATGGCTTGTGTAGCCTGAGCAAACGTTGCGTCTTCGATATCGAAACGCACAGGAGGTCCCGTCACACTGTTGTCAATTGATGCTTCAATTCCGAAGGAGTGATAGACATTTTGAATTGCCTGCCGACGGTCCGTTCGAAGATGGAAGGTTTTCGTTCCGCCGGTAGGTTCGAGTGTGGGCGCGGGCGCCAGGGACTCCGCCTCTTGCGCGTACAGCGATTTCGTCTGAGACGCCACCGCCACGTCGCCCATCTCGCGCAGATGCTCGGCGACCTGAAGATTTTGCGGGTCGAGTTCGGCAGCCCGCTCTAGGGCAGAGCGCTCCGCTGTCGCGTCGCCTCGGATCCTGGCCTTCGTTGCAGTCTGGATCAGGTCGGTGACTGCATGGCTGCGTACCACCTCTGTCGCTGCGGCGTAGTTTGGATTTTCTGGATCAAGCCGAGCGGCTGCCTGGTAGTCTTTCATCGCCGCTTCGTACTGCTGCTTCTGGAAGAGCCTGGTGGCCTCCAGGTAGAGCTTTGTCGCTCGCCTGCGCTCCTTGCCGGTAATCTGGTGGGCCGGAGACTCAATCTTTTGTCCAACCGCGGGGCTTGCCGTCGCGGCAGGAGGCTGCCCGTTTACCGGAGCCACCTGCTGTTGCGAAGCCGCCCACAGGGGAACTAGCAGCGCTGCCAGGCAGGTCGCGAATTGTCCATGGAACCGCTTCACCACTACTCCCTGCTTGCCCGCAACAAGTCCGCCAGGCTGGTGGTGCAGACCTCCGGAATGTGCTGCATCAGCTCATCGAAAGTGAAATGTCCCGTCGCCACTGCGACAACCGGAAGCTTGTTCGCGTGTGCCGCTTCGATGTCCCTTGGTGTGTCGCCGATAACGCACACTGAGGCGTCGGCTCCCGCAAGCTCCCGTGCCTTTCTCGCAGCGTCCCCAATGAGCTCAGCACGTACTGGAAACTGGTCACTGAATCCGCCAAAGCGAAACCATTCGCGTAGTCCGGCACGCTCCATCTTGATCCAGCCGATCATTTCAAGATTCCCCGTCGCAAGGCCAAGGGTTGCGCCCCGATCCGCGAGGTACTGCAGGGTATCTTCCACACCCGGCATCAGCATCGGATGCATCTCGTGCTTCCGTCCCGCAACATTGTCGCAGATCGCTTCAGCGATGGCCGCCAATTGCGGCTCGAGGACCTCCGGCGGAATACCCGCTTGCGCGCACGCTTCGCGAAGAATGGAAGTATCTGTATTTCCCGCAAGGGCCACGCCTTCGAGCGTCACGTGCGAACCCATCACCTGTTGCAACGTCGTCGTGAAGCTGTCAACGTGGACGCGGTCGCGGCTGCGCAGAAGTGTGCCGTCAATATCGAAAAGATAGGCGTCCTGGTCGTCCCAGGAAAAGCCTCTTTTGATGGCTGTGCGCGCTTCCTTGTTCTGTTCGATGATCTGCATTCCGTCCTGGGGACCGCTATGCGCCCGCAACTCCAGATTAATGCAATCCCGACGCAGATCACAGGGGTGACCTACTGATCCTGAACGAACATCGGCTCTCGATGGAGAGAACGGATTGCTATTAACCCTGGCGGCTGCCTTGGCGCACGATCCCAAATACAGGACGCTCGCTACGCGGAGGACGCTTGAGCCCGGCGCGGATTTCCGCAAGGCTGATGCCTAGTTCGGCCATCGTGCGGCTCAGAGTGTTTCTGTGAACACCCAGTTCCTCTGCCGCCTTACACTGGTTTCCTTTGTTAGCCGTCAGCACTTCGCGCAGATACTGTCTTTTGAACTCTTTTACGGCATCCTCATAGCGAATGCCGGTGGAATGCATCTGTGTAACCAGGCTGTCCAGGTCTCGTCTCACGTCAACCTCTTGCTCTACTAGATTGCCACAAAAGCGCAGGCTTCAGCCTGCGAAAAATTATTTGTTCTTTTCCTCATTCATCCACTGCTTTGACTTTGTCTCCAGCGAGTTCAATTCCTTGCGCACACGTTCACTCAGCCGGGTTGGAGTCACCTGAATGCTCACATGAAGTGCACCGAAGAAATATCGCGGCAGACGGGCTTCCGTCAACCATGCTGTTTGCGGGAAGAAAGCGACCGTAACGAGAATGCAGAGCGTGACGAATACGAGCCCTTCCACAAACCCGAACACCGCTCCCGCAAGACGATCAAGACATCCGAGCCCAACCTTTTCAAAAAACTTGGATAACAACGATCCCAGAATCGCAGCAAGAGCCATGACTGCCAGCGCGATGATCAAGAAACCAATTGCATCGCAAATCTCCACAGAGTGGATGAATCTCTTGAGGAAACCCGCGACTCGCCAATAGTTCCATGACGCAAGCGCCACGCCTGCAATCAGTCCGACCAGCGAAAATACCGAACGAAGAAAGCCCCGCGCAAGGCCCGCCAGCACGGCCCCCGCGAGCACTATCACAATAATCCAGTCCACCAGGGTGAGGCCGCCAACGTCCATTCGGTCTTGTCCTTGTTCAATCGAAAAGCGCGATCTTGCTTGCGGACGTCAGGATGCGACGTCCAGGTCCCGCCCTGTTAGACGACGAAATGCTTCAAGATATTTATCGAGTGTACGACGAATCACATCTTCTGGAAGGCTGGGCGCCGGCGCCTGCTTATTCCAGTGAATGTCCTCAAGGTAGTCGCGCACAAACTGCTTGTCGAAACTCGGCTGCGCTCCACCCGGCTTCCACTGCGATGCCTCCCAGAACCGGGAGGAGTCTGGTGTAAGCACTTCGTCCGCAAGGACAAGGGTCTCCCCAACCCTGCCGAATTCGAATTTCGTGTCGGCCAGAATCAGACCGCACGACTCCGCATGCTTGCCAGCCTTGCTGTAAATTGCCAGCGTGAGATCGCGGAGCTTCTTAGCTACTTCGCGACCGACTGTCTGCTCCACAACTTCAAACGAAATATTCTCATCGTGGGTGCCATCCTGGCTCTTCGTTGATGGCGTAAACAGGGGCTCAGGCAAGCGCGAGCCATCCTGCAACCCCGCAGGCAACTTGATTCCACACACGGTTCCACTGGACCGGTACTCCTTCCATCCAGATCCCGCAAGGTATCCTCGCGCCACGCACTCCACCGGGAACATCTCGGCTCGCTTCACCAGCATTGACCTGCCCTCAAGCTGGTCCGTATATCTGTGCAGTGACTCAGGGAAGTCATTCACGTCCGTGGCGATCAGATGATTGGGCACGATATCGCGGACTAGGTCGAAGCAGAAGAGCGAGATCTGGGTGAGAATCTTGCCTTTGCCTGGAATTCCGCTGCCGAGTACGTGATCGAATGCGGAGATGCGGTCTGTCGCAACCAGCAGCAGCGCATCTCCCACCGCGTAGAGATCGCGGACCTTGCCGCGGCCGATCAGGGGTGTGTCACCCAGTTCTGTCTTAAGAAGAGTTGTCATGAAAAGGTCTAACCTCGGCGAGCTACATAGAGCCAGTTGCACCGGTATGTCGCGGAACCTTCGCCAACGCCCACGACGTGAACCTCCGATTTTCTTGCCCTCGGCTCGCTTTGTCAAACGCTGTGAATCCAACAAATTGACTTGCACGAAAACGAGATCGACGTATCCTGCTGGTTTCCCACAATGCCCTGTGACGACCGTCACGGAGCGAGAATCCGAATTGGGCGAAACTCCAGTTGTCATCAAGGTTCGGGAGCCCGTCAGAAGGTTCCTTTGAGCCGGGTGACACGAGGCAGCAGTGGAAAGGGGAAGCCGCGGCTCGCTTCGTTCTATAGGGATCGCCAGTAGCCGCGTACTACCGACCTCCAGTGCCGGCTACTGGTCCCCGACTTGATCTTGTGATCTTAAGTACAAGCGCCTCCGGAGCGACGAATTCCTTCGGGGGCGAATTTTTGCGCCCTGACTTACTTCATCACAGATCTTCTTGCCATCGTTGGGTCTCTCAGCCCGAACGGGATCGGCCTTAGCTGACTATACCGGCGTGCGCGGACGGAGCTTTCCCGGGCGCGGTTTACCCCAATTCTGCTTTAAAAAGGGTGGGAGTGCAGGTACCATTCGTTTGCTTCTCTGCACGTTCGATCGACTCGCTCAAAATCGACTTTGGAGGTCAACCGATGCCGAATCCCCGCTCGTCTCGCTATTCCTCTCGCCTGTTCACCATCGTTGCCGTTTCCGCCCTCTCGGCCGCGTCGGCGCTGGCTCAAGTACGCGACTATACCCGCATTGTCGTGTTCGGCGACTCTCTCTCCGACACCGGCAACGTGGCGCACCTCACTCTTGCCAAGTATGGCGTTCCCGTACCCAGCTTCATTGGCGGAAACTACACTCTTGGTCGCTTCACCGATGGGTATGACACGATTCCAGCGGCGAATAGCTACTTCGGCGTGTGGGTCGAACAGCTCTCGGCATCGATTCCTTCGCATCCTGCGGTCACCAACTCTCTTGATGGTGGTACGGACTACGCATACGGTTTCGCTCTTACCGGCGGCGGCACGAGCACCTTGCAGCTCGCGGGCGGGCAGGTCTCGGTAGATGTCGAGAACATGGGCCGCCAGGTCACGGACTATCTCGCCACTCATCCAAGAATCAACAACAAGACTCTGTTTATCGTCTGGGGTGGGGCAAATGACGTGCTCACAGCCACTTCACCCACTCAGATCGTCAATGCGGCCATTCAGGAAATACTGGACATACAGCGCCTCATTGCGGCAGGAGCGACGCAGATTATGGTGCTGAACCTGCCGCCGCTCGGACTCACCCCGCGCCTGAACGCCTCCCTGGCAACCTCCGGACCGGCAAATGCGGCTGCAGCTCTCTACAATTCGTGGCTGGCCACGGGTGTCTCCGTCCTGAACGACTTCTATCGCTGGCGGCACGTCGCTGTCTATCCCGTAAACGTCTTTGCGCTCTTCAACCAGATCGCGGCAGATCAAGCTGCTGCTTCGCTTGCCAATATCACCAATCCCGCACAGGGAAACTTCAACGTGAATCCGGACACCTATCTTTTCTGGGATGACCTCCACCCCACCACCCGCGGTCACAACCTCCTTGCTGAGGCCGCTCTGAAAGCCTTACCGGCACAATAACCCTGCTCGCTGTCGCTAATTCGAAAAAGACCACAATCGATGCGGGCTGTCACCCACGTCAGCCCGCCTTTCCACTCTCGTTAAACACTCCTCCCCGCATTCTCCCGACACATCCTGTCGTGACCGGAGTCACTGTTTCCTGGTTTCGTCGGCCCAAACTGTGTGTGCCACGAAATCGCGCCTTCAGCCTGGATGTACGCAAGGCCTCCGCCATGGCGCCATGCAGCAGATCTCGGCCAACCGCGCGTCCGTTGGAAGGAGAATGCATGATCGAATTGCTCGAAGTACGGATGGAGGTTCCAGATGAAACCAACATCATCATCGGCCAGTCGCACTTCATCAAAACCGTGGAAGACCTTTATGAAGCAATGGCCCATACTCCCCAGGCCCGTTTCGGTCTAGCCTTCAACGAGAGTTCAGGAGACTGCCTCATCCGCAGCGAAGGGAATGATGACGGGCTGCGTCACTGTGCAGTCCAGAACGCGCAGTTGCTTGCCGCCGGGCACATATTCGTCTTGCTGATCCAGAACGCGTACCCCATCAACGTCCTGCACGCAATCCGCTGCGTTCCCGAAGTCTGCAACATCTTCTGTGCCACCGCCAATCCTGTCGAAGTCGTCGTGGCACAGACTGAGCAGGGCAGAGGCGTGCTGGGCGTGATTGACGGCAGTTCACCAAAGGGGGTTGAAGACGAAACAGGCGTTGCCTGGCGTCATGAACTCCTCCGCAAATTCGGGTACAAACGATAGTCACAGGCACACTGTAGCTTCGAAGGGAGGTATCCCAATGGCACTCACGAGTCTGTTGAACTTTCTCGACGACAACGAGATTCGGTATGTGATCCTTTTTCACTCTCCGGCCTACACCGCACAGGGGATCGCCGGCCTTGCCCACATTCCTGGGCAGGAACTTGCCAAAACCGTGATTGTCCTGCTCGATGGCAAACTTGCAATGGCCGTCATCCCGGCGAACTATCACGTCGATTTGATGTTGCTGAGAAAACGAGCCAAGGCAAAAACGGTCGAACTCGCGTCAGAGCAAGAATTCCAAAGTCGGTTCGCGGATTGCGAGACCGGCGCTATGCCTCCGTTTGGCAATCTTTTCGGAGTTCCCGTTTATGCCGACGTGACCTTGGAGAAGGATGCGGTGATTGCATTTAACGCCGGCACACACCGGGAACTGATTCGCATGAGATGGGAAGACTACAAGAGGCTCGTCCAGCCCACAATCATCAGCTTCTCCGCAGGACACTCTGCCAAAGCCGCCTAACCGAACTCAGGGAGGAGTCGTGGATCAGGACACGGCTTGCAGCAAACCGCAAAAGATCCAGGTTGTTCAACACTCATTCGCAGGCGGCCTCTGGTTGACCGCCTGGCTTTTTACAATCGGGTTCCTCAAGCTGGCATTTTGGCAGGGCGTTTGGGCGCTCATCATCTGGCCCTACTACCTTGGCGTGCACTTCGCCCCGAAATGACGTTTCCTACGCCGTGGCCCTCTGAGGCTGCTGCTCGTGTGCAAGCTTCACACTCACCACCTTTGACACGCCCGGTTCCTGCATGGTCACGCCGTAAATCATGTCGGCAGCGTGCATCATGCGCTTGGAGTGCGTGACCAGCAGGAACTGTGTCTCCTTGCTCAACGTGCGCAGCAGGTCGGCCAGACGGCCAACGTTTGTCTCGTCGAGCGCGGCATCCACTTCGTCGAGAACGCAGAATGGGCTAGGCTGGAATTGGAAGATGCCGACGAGCAGCGAAACTGCGGTGAGCGCCTTCTCACCTCCCGATAGCAGCAGCACATTCTGCAGCTTCTTGCCCGGAGGCGAAGCCACGATCTCAAGTCCACTTTCTGCCTGATTCTCCGCATCCGTGAGGCGAAGGAACGCCTGCCCGCCGTGAAACAGCTTGGTAAATACATGGGCGAAGTTTTCGTTGATGCGGGCGAACGCTTCGTCGAACTTCTCGCGCGAAATCTGATCGATTTCTTTGATAGTCTGTTGGGTATTTTCGATCGACTCCATCAAGTCCTTGCGCTGCGTTTCGAGGAACGAGTGGCGCTCCGCCGTCTCCTTGTATTCATCCAGCGCCATCATGTTTACGGGGCCCATCTGCTCGAGCTTCTGCTTCAACGTCCTGCAGGTATCCTCTTCGATAGCCAGCGGCTCATCCGCAATGCGGACGATCTCCTGGTCGGCACGGAGCTCAGCAGCCTCGACGTTGACCTCCGCAAGGCAACTTGCTTCCAGATGTTCCAAATCCGATTTCAGCTTGGCTGCCTGACTGGCGCGCGCACCCCGGTCCTCACGCAACTGGTCGAGAGCCGCGCGCGCTGTCTTCAGCCGCGTCTCCATCTCCGCTAACTGCTGCCGGACCTCGTGTGCTTGCGCGGTAATGGCCTCAGCCTGTGCGAGGGCCTCTGCCTTCAATGCTGACAACTCCTGCTCGCGCAGAGCCAGAGCCGCCGTCTCGGTGATGCGCTGCTCGCGCTCGGACTCAGCCGACGCGCGCTGCTGCTCGATCGCCATCACACGGCGTTCAAGATCAGCATGCAGGCGATCGATGCGCTGAAATGCTGCTTCCGCTCCGCGCCGACGCTCTTCAAGACCAGCCAACTCCGCCGTGAGCCTGGCCGCGTCCTGCTGCAGGGTCTCGCGACTCTGCCGCATTAGGGAAAGCTGGTTCTGCTGCTCTTCCAATCCAATCTCAGCAGCCGCATGTTCTGCCTCAAGCCGAACCGCTTCTTCGCGCTTCTGCTCAATGATGGAATGTTTAGCCTCGCGCGCTTCCTTGTTGCGCTGCGCTTGCGTCATCCATTCCTGCAGACGCCGTTCGATGCGCTGAGCTTCACTTTCCATCTGCTTCAGGGCTGCGCCCTGATCGGCTGCTTCGCGCTCTGCCTGTCGGCGCTCTTCGCTGCGTGATTCGAGCCGCGCCGTGAGCTCCTCGATCTGCCTGGTGAGCGCAGTCGCTTCGAACTCCGCCTGACCAAGATCGCGCTCGATCGCTGCCAGGCGCATTTCTGTCTCGCGAAGCTCGCGCTTCAGCACCAGGGGACCGGCACTCGCCGGCTTGCCGCCCGTAACCGTCGCATTGTGGAAGCACTCGCCTTCCGGCGTAAGAAAGTAGGCGTGCGCGTGATCGTTTGCCATGGTCTGCGCAAGTTCCGCAGTCTCAACAAGGTATCCGTCGCGTAGCTTGGGCAGAATCGTTTCAAGTGCATGGCCGAATCCGTTCAGCAGCCGAACCTGCTCACGTAGCGGAGTTACGCCTGACGCATTGATCTTCTCGCTGTAACCGTTCCCGCCGTGGCTATGCCCACCTTCCGGGTGAATCAGGAATGTTGCGCGGCCGTCCACACTGGTCTTGAGGACGCGGACACCCTCTTCCGCAGCATGCCAGCTTTTCACTACAACATAGTTCAGTTCATCCCGCAGAAACTCATCGACAACGCCTTCATGCTCGCCGCTGACTTCGATGAAGTCAGCCAACGTTCCCACGGGTGTGGATCCGTTCTGCAGCGCGCCCGGCCGGAGCAGTTTCCGAACTGTCTCGGTTGAGTAGCTGTGATCGCGAATGAGCGACTGGAGCGAGTCGCGACGTCCTGCAACTCCCGCCAGATCGCTACGCAATTTGTTTGCCTGTGCGCGCACCGAGCCCTCTTCCGAACGCCTTGCCTGCAACGTCTCCCGCAGGTCGGCAATCTCGCTTTCCAGGCTTTTCAGCGTCTCCGCAGCCGACTCGAACTTTAGCCGCGCCTGCCCGCTCTGGACACCCAGGCTCTCCTGCTCGTTGCGCGACTGGGTCATCTCCGCGTTCAACCGCTCAGCTTCGCGCTCCAGTGCCGCGAGGCTCTCTTCTCCCTGCGCCGTGCTGTTCCGCGCGTTTCCAGCGAGCGTGAGCAGATGCATCGCATGACGGCGATGGCTCTCAAGCTGACGTTCCGCATTGAACACCTCTTCGGTCGCCGTCCGTGCCTCGTGCTGTCGTGCCTGCACCTTTTCATGGAATGCGCGCGCTTCGCCTGCTGCCGTTTCGAGAAACGCCTTCTGCTGTTCGCGTTCTTCAGCGATCGTCCCCAACTGATTCTTCGTCGTCTCCAGTTCGCCGGCCGCTGCTGCAATCCGTGCTTCCAGTTCACTGACGCGTTCTGCATTGCTGCGCTGCCGGGCCGATGCCCGTTCTAGTTCCACCGCAGAAGAATTCGCCCTGTTCTGGGCATCCTGGCCTTCGCGGTCGAGTTCGTAACCGCGTTCAGTCAGCCCATGCTGCTGGACCTCTGCCGTTTCGATTTCCAGCGCCCCCGCCGTGATCTTCTCCGCGAACTCCGCAATCTCGTGTTCAAGGCGCGATTGCTCCGCATCCATCAGGGCCATGCGGCTTGCCAGAACGACTCGCAGCTTGCCGCGCAACTCGTCGCGAACCTGCGCGAACCGCTCCGCCTTCGATGCCTGCCGCTTCAGGCTGTTCATCTGCCGCGTAACTTCTTCAAAGATGTCGTCGACACGGGCCAAGTTCTGCTTCGAACTCTCGAGTCGCAACTCAGCCAGCCGCTTCTTCGTCTTGAAGCGGGTAATGCCGGCGGCTTCTTCGATAATGGCGCGCCGGTCGTGCGGCTTTGAACTCAACAACTGCCCGATTCGTTCCTGCCCGATGATCGCGTAACTCTCCGGCCCAAGACCGGTACCCATGAAGATGTCCTGGATGTCGCGCAGACGGCAGAGTTTTCCATTCAACAGGTACTCGCTCTCACCTGTCCGAAACAATCTGCGGGTGATTACGACCTCGCCCTTCTGCGGCGTGCGATTGAATTTCCGGCGGCGAATCTTCAGCACAACCGGCTGTGGTCCATGGGCACCCGCTTCCGCATTCTGTTCAGCGGAAGTTTCTCCAGCGGCGCCGCTCTCCCCGGCAGCCTCCTCATCCTCAACGACACCCGGCTGCTCCGAGGCGATGATCTCTTCAGCCTCTGCCGCCTTTTGCCGGCGCAGTTCCTCTTCATCCCAATCGGCGGGGCCTTCATGGTCTACCGTAACTTCAGGTTCCACTGGAATCGGTCCGTCGTATGCTTCGGGGTCGACCATCGTGATGGTCACTTCAGCCATGCCGAGCGCCTTGCGATCGCGCGTGCCGGCGAAGATTACGTCCTGCATGCTTCCGCCACGCAGACTCTTGGCGCTCTGCTCGCCCAGTACCCAGCTGACACCGTCGAGGATGTTCGACTTTCCGCATCCGTTTGGCCCCACGACGACGGCGATTCCCGTGCCCGGCACCGTCAGTTCAGTGCGGTCGCAGAAGCTTTTAAAGCCGAGGATGTGGATCTTCTTGAGTTTCAGCATGCTCTCTCCGGATCAGCAGAATACGAACGGGGCAACCGAAGTCAGCAGCGGGGAACCACCGTCCCAGAAAGCTGTAGCCGCTATCTTGGGCTTGCTCGATCCGCAGTGGTCAACCGGCGCCGACTTCACGCCTGAAGGGGAACCCGGCCCCGGCAACCTCGCCGGGGTAGACGATCCTCTTCGATTACAGACTGTAGGGACCCTAAAAGTCAGGGTCAATCTCACCAGGAGGTTCTTTTGTGGATAAGGGGGGCCAGAACCCACCTTTTTCGTTTATTTTAGGCTTTCTTCGGAAATTTGGGCAGTTTTCTTGAGTTTCGGCCGATTTTTCCACAGGAAGAAATGCAACCCAAATGCGACAGAACGGCTGAGAAAGTTTTCAAAAACGTAACCTCCCCTGCGACCTGGAACGATCAGGATCGATAACTCTGGTCCAGCAGACCCACCTCTGCCAAACCTCCCCGTCACCCAAAGCTCACCGCCCTGCGGATGACTTTCTCGATAGCTCGAAGCGCCTGGGCCCTCGGAAACCCCGGGCGGCTGGCCAGCCGAATCGTTCGACGCGATCGGCCTGCCAGTGGCACCAGGACAATCCCCCTCGTTTTTAGCGAGTCGGCCGCTAGCGCAGGGATCAGCGTTGTGCCGTAGCCTGCCGCAACCAGGTTGACTAGCGTTTCCAGGGTAGCCGCCTGCATCGCTCCCTGCAGTCCGCCTCGAAGATGTGAATGCCCATGCTTCGCCCCGCAGGCTGCCAGAGCGTGATTCGACAGGCAATGACCATCAGCCAGGACCAGCAATTCATCTTTCAGAGCTTGTTCGTCCACTCTCTTCGCACCTGCCAATCGGTGATTCTTCGGCAACGCTGCGAGAAGCGGCTCCTCAAACAGGACGATTTCCGTGATCTCTGGCGCATCCGCTTCGGTCGCCAATAGCGCCGCGTCCAGTTTGTGATTCCGAAGGTTTTCCACCAGTACGCGTGTCTGGTCTTCCCACAATTCAATCGTCAGCCCCGGGTAACCCTGCTTCAGCGGCTTCAGGATCAGGGGCAGCAGGTAGGGCGCGAGAGTGGGAATGGCCCCTAGCTTCAGCGGCCCGATCAACGGATCGCGAGCTGCCCTCGCTACCGCTTCAATCTGCGCCGTCTCCGCCAGCGCCCGCCGAGCATGCTGCAGAATTTGGCCGCCCGCCGGCGTAAGAGCTACACGTTTGTTCGTCCGCTCCAGCAGAGTTACGCCTAATTCATCTTCGAGTTTTTTGATCTGGCCGCTCAGCGTAGGCTGGCTCACATGGCAAGCTTCCGCGGCCCGCCCAAAGTGCCGCTGTTCAGCGATGGCGACGAGATACCGCAGTTCCTGAAGATTCACGCTAACTCCGCTAACAGCGCGGGATCGCGGCGAACCCCGCGGACTCCGCTTTATTTCATCATAGACTGGGCCAATCGTCATCGTAGAAACAATTGATTTGCCTTATCAAGGTGTCGGGTTCTACTTTAGCCTCAAACGCGACGTACTTGTGCCGGGGCTCTCCCGGGGAAAACCTCCTCCTTCAACCCTCTTACAGCAGCACACGACGACAGGAGAAATCATGTCCAGCGAAGAAAAATGCCCAGTTGCGCACGGCAATGGCAAACCCAGGCAACTCGCGCGCAGCAACCGCGACTGGTGGCCTGACCAGCTGAATATCGCCATCCTTCATCAGAACTCCTCGCTCTCCAATCCCATGAAAGCTGAGTTCGACTATGCGCAGGAGTTCAAGAGCCTCGATCTCGACGCCGTCATCAAGGATCTGCATGCGGTCATGACGGACTCTCAGGAGTGGTGGCCCGCCGACTTCGGCCACTATGGCCCACTCTTCATTCGCATGGCCTGGCACTCTGCGGGAACCTATCGTATTCACGATGGACGCGGTGGTGCGGGCCGCGGTTCGCAAAGGTTTGCACCTCTCAATAGTTGGCCCGACAATGTCAACCTCGACAAGGCCCGCCGCCTGCTCTGGCCTGTCAAGCAGAAGTACGGCCGCAAGATCTCCTGGGCCGACCTCATGATCCTTGCCGGAAACGTCGCTCTCGAATCGATGGGTTTCAAGACCTTCGGCTTCGGCGGCGGACGCGCAGACATCTGGGAGCCGGAAGTTGATACCGACTGGGGTCCGGAAACCAAGTGGCTCGGCGACGAACGCTACAGCGGAGACCGTGATCTCGCCAACCCGCTCGCGGCGGTCCAGATGGGCTTGATCTACGTAAATCCGGAAGGTCCCAACGGCAACCCCGATCCAAAAGCTGCGGCTCGCGACATCCGCGAGACCTTCGCACGCATGGCCATGAACGACGAAGAAACTGTTGCGCTCATCGCCGGCGGCCATACCTTTGGCAAGACGCACGGAGCAGGCTCGGCAACCGAGGTCGGCCCCGAGCCCGAGTCAGCTCCCATTGAGCAGATGGGTCTCGGCTGGAAAAGCAGCTTCCGCAGCGGCGTAGGCGAAGATGCCATCGGCAGCGGCCTGGAAGTGATCTGGACGCAGACTCCTACCAAGTGGAGCAACTACTTCTTCGAGAATCTCTTCAAGTACGAGTGGGAGCTGACCAAGAGCCCTGCCGGAGCACACCAGTGGAAGCCAAAGGGCGACGCCGGTGCGGGCGAAATCCCCGATCCCTTCGACAAGTCAAAGCGGCGCACGCCAACCATGCTTACCACCGACTTGTCGCTGCGGTTTGATCCGATCTACGAAAAAATCTCCCGCCGCTTCCTAGAACATCCCAATGAGTTTGCCGACGCTTTTGCCCGTGCATGGTTCAAGCTGACCCATCGCGATATGGGCCCCATTACCCGGTATCTCGGCCCGCTCGTTCCGAAGGAAGAGCTGATCTGGCAGGATCCTGTTCCAGCCGTCAACCACGAGCTGATCGACGACAAGGACATCGAAGCTCTCAAAAGCAAGTTGCTCGCATCCGGTCTCTCCATCTCGCAACTTGTCAGCACGGCTTGGGCATCAGCCGGAAGCTTCCGGGCCAGCGACAAGCGCGGCGGCGCTAACGGAGCACGCATCCGTTTGGAGCCGCAGAAGAACTGGGAAGTCAACCAGCCTGCGGAACTCGCCAAGGTGCTTGCCAAGTTCGAATCCGTTCAGAAGGAGTTCAACGGTTCGCAGAAGGGCAACAAGAAGGTCTCTCTCGCCGATCTCATTGTGCTCGGCGGGTGCGCCGCGGTTGAAGCAGCAGCGAAGAAGGCCGGCCACGATGTGAAGGTTCCCTTCGCACCGGGCCGCACAGATGCTACGCAGGAGCAGACCGACACGCAATCCTTCGCAGTGCTGGAACCAGCCGCTGATGGCTTCCGGAATTTCGTGCGCAAGGGCCTCGAAGCGCACGCGGTGGAGATGTTCATCGACCGTGCACAGTTGCTCAGCCTCACGGGTCCGCAGATGGTTGTTCTCCTAGGCGGTCTCCGCGTTTTGGGTGCGAACTATGGCGGCTCGAAGAACGGGGTCTTCACCAATCAGCCGGAGGCCCTGACCAACGACTTTTTCGTGAATCTGCTCGACATGGATACGAAATGGGACAGGTCGGAGAAGGATCAGGCAATCCTCGAGGGTCGGGACCGCAAGAGCGGCAAGGTCAAGTGGACGGCGACCGTCGTCGACCTGATCTTCGGTTCAAACGCGCAGCTTCGCGCCATCTCCGAGGTTTACGCCAGTAGCGACGCCAAGGAAGACTTCGTGAAGGACTTCGTCAATGTCTGGAACAAGGTGATGAATCTCGATCGTTATGACCTGCTGCAAAAGGGTAAGGTTGAAGCTATCGACAAGAACGTAGCCACCGCCGCAGCACCCGTTGTCGGCGCTTAATTTGCCACTCACCAACTCAGGTCCCCATCCATCGCCCAGGAATATTCGTGCGATGGGTGGGACAAACCTGAACCCGTCTAGTTCCGCTAGCAAGGCAGCCCTGCTAACTCTGCGAACTCCGCTGCTTCCGTACCACCTCTCCCCATCTGTTCCGCGTCCCATCCACAGCATCAGGCGAGGTAACCATGGACATTCTCAACACTGTTGCATCAATGGCGAAAGGCACTGCGGCTCCAGAACACGCGCAGGTTGCCGGCGGTCTCATGAACGAGCTCGAGGCGCGCGGGGGAGTTGGTTCGCTCATCCAGAACTTCCAACGCAACGGCATGGGCAGCTTCATCGAGCAGTGGTCGCAGGGCAACACGCAACCCAATCCCACCGCCATCGAAAGCGGGACAGCCGGTACCGGCCTCATTGAGAGCATTGCGCAGCGCACCGGCCTCTCGCCCGGCGTCGTGCGCGGGGGACTCGCCATCGCGGTCCCGCTGCTGATCCATCACATGGTCTCGAACAACCATGTCACGCCCACCGGAGCCCCAACGGGCACCCAGCCCGAGCCAACAAGCGTCCTAGAATCCGTGCTTCAGCGCATCGTATAGGGAAGTCTCTGACGCTTCTTGAAGGCTCTCGAGAGTCATTCTCCGGCCAGCTTTTCCCGAATGGTCTGCGCCACGTCGTCGATCGGCGTCTGCTGGCTGAGTTCCTGCACCTGCGGCCGGTCCGCAGCCTGGGCGAGTCCCACCTGTCGCGCCATCTGTCTGCTTAGGTCGAGCACTGCGGTCAGCTCCTTTTCCGTCAGCAGAAGGATTTGCAGCATCAGGTGCTCGCGCTGCTCCGCCCGCCGCCCGATCCGCACCTGCCGCATCAGAATGAAGCTCGCCAGCAGAATTGCTTCGAGCGCCACGATTGTTGAAAGCAATGAGAACGGCGGCGGATCGAAGTGTTTCGTGCCGGGAGCGACATTCCACACAATCCAGATCGAAAAAGCCAGCAGGTGCGTGCAGACGAACATCAGGCTGCCCGCTGCTCCAGCGATCAAGTCGCCCAGCCGTTCTCCCGTGGTGCGCCGATCCAGGAACTCCTGCTCGTGTCTCGCGATCAGCTCAACATGCTCCTCGACAAATTCCTTCGGCATATGAGCTTAGATGCACTCAGCTCTGAGGCTGCGGACTACTTGCGCCGGAACTCCAGGGTGGCGTAGTTCATCTGGCCCGCGCTGACTGTGTGGACCGTCAGAACATTCCGCCCTTTATCCAGATGCATCCGCGCCAGATCCCGCGCGACGTTCCAATGGTGCCACTGCCTCCACGCCACCGGATCAGCCGAATCATTGGTCGAAGGAATCTCCAGCGGCCCTGTCGAGGGCTTCCCGTTCACGTCGAGCGAAATGGTCCCGCCGCGGTTCGATGTGTACAGGAGTTCGACGAAGTAGTCGCCCGTCTCCGCAACGTTCACCGTCAAATTGAACCACTCTCCCGGCTCCGTCCAGCCTACGTACAGAAGGCCGGGCGGGGGCGCGACCCTGTTGTAAGGGGTATCGTCGATTTTCGGATCGAGCCCGAATTTCGTATAAGACGTATCCACACCCTCGTTCATCCGGAACTCGTTGAGATACGTCCCGTTTGCCGGATTCAGCGCGCCGCTTCCGTTGTTCTTCGCATCCGCGTCGTGATAAGCAACGCCCTCGCCGCCCAAGTCGTAATACGCGCACATCACCTTACCGGGAATCTTTTGCTGGCCTCCCTTGTATCTGCTGTCGCGAAACGGCATTCCCTTGTAGTGCGACAGAAATTCGCGGCCAGACTGGCCAAAACTGCCCACAGCCACAGAACTGACGGTCAAAATTGCGATCCTTAGCCACGCAATCCGCATCATGAATCCGCTCTCCCTGATGAATCAAATAGGGAACAAACGAATCCTAGCGCAATCGTCTCGGATCGCAATGTGCTCACATCAATGCGGGGGAGACTCTATGCCTGCTCTGCGGCCGCTGCTGCCGCAAGCCCTTCCACAGCTGCCAGAACCTTCACAAGTTCAGGCGCTACTCCATGCCGCTCTGCCAGAAACTGCGCGCTGTTGTACGTGAGGAACACCTTGCCCGTCTCATCCTCCGCAACCAGGATCTTCAGCGGCAAATCGAGTGCACTGCTCGGCGACGCCAGCATCACCGGCGTCCCAGCGTTGGGATTCCCGAAGATCAGCAGCTTCGTGTTCGGCATCTGCATGCCAGACTTCGCCGCGTCGCCACTGTGATCCACGAGTGCAAAAAGAGTGATACCTCGAGCTTGCAGAATCGCCTTCAACCTCTCGACCGTGCCGTCGACGGATTGATTGCCCGGAATCCGCACAATGCCATTTTTCTCAGACACCAAAGGATCCTTCCAGCGTCAGGGCGCCGCGCTGCGAACCGATATCAGGTAGATCGCCATCGCGGCCCCAACCAGTGCTACGAGCATAGCAACGGAGAATACGTGCAGCCCGCTTCGAGCCCCGCGCACTCCTCCTCCATTCAGCTCTCTCATCAGCCGCAGATGCCGCCAGCCCGCCATCGCGTTCACCGCTACCCCAACGACTATCAAAGCGGTACCAAACCAGAGCGAAACACCGGAGTGCGGCATCGCCACCGAGCTGCGCGACAAGCTCAGTTCCTTAAGAAACAAACCGAAACGCGCCACCACGAACCCGAACCCCATCATCGCCAGTCCAGTGCGAATCCAGGCCAACAGAGTTCGTTCGGCAGCCAGATAATCGCTGAGGCTGGCCTTCGGTGCAGGTAGTTCGTTGTTCATTGGGGAACCGGGGAATTGCTCCAGATCTGATTCTACCTGCGCTCTCCAGCGGTTCTAGTCAGACTGTCAAACGTCTGTGCAGCAAGCTACACATGATAGCTTCGGAGCCAGAGGCGACCAAAATTGCGTCTGGGCGCGTCGAAGCATGTGTGCTGGTGCCCGGGCCTATACGCGAGTGGTTTCGCTGCCACATCCTGCGTCCGCTTCTTCGCCTGCTCCGCGGAGGCGTCACGCCACGACGGCTGGCGTGGAGCCTGGCGTTCGGCATGGTGGTCGGGATCAATCCGTCCGTCGGACTCACGACGATACTCGTCGTTCTCGTCGCGTGGATCTTCGGCCTGAGCAAGCTCGCATCGCTGCTCGGCTCTCACGTAGTGGCTCCGCTTCACCTGCTGCTGTTCATCCCGTTCATCGATATCGGCGTGCATCTGTTTCACACGCGCAAACTGCCGATAGACCGCAGACAACTCGAGCACCTTAGCCATCATCCTGTGCGCCTGCTTCACGAGATCTGGCAATGGGAGTGGCATGCTCTTATTGTCTGGGGATTGGTGGCTGCCGTCGCCATGCCTTTGCTCGCCCTGTACCTGCGCCGTGCATTGATCATGCTGCTGAGAAGGCACAGAACGTTAGTCCGCTCAATGCCGTCAGCACACTGAATCGCTTTTTCTTCAACCCTAGCTGCGGCCGATCGAGCCCTGTCTCCTGAACTGCGCGACCATCTGGCTATTGTCAATGTGATTTGCCAGATTGCGCCGGCGGACATACCAGACGAAAATGATCGCGATCCATGAAGCGCGGGCCCAAAGAAGAATGCCAGAACGCCGCGCACGCCAGGAGCAAGGCTGACTTCCGAACCCACGCACCTGTACGGAGTTGGGGGAAGGAGTACCCTGAAACGCGTTCTCCTCAGCGGTTGATGAGCACTCCTCAGACGGCTCGAATCAGACTTGTCACGTTCTCAGAACGATTGCTGAGACGACGCGGTCACCGGTCCTTGTAGAGTTAAGAAGGAACACCGTCAAGGTCCGCTCGCGTTGGCTGCTCAACCAAATCCGGAAAACCTCGCCCAGCTACTTCACTCCGTCTTCGGATTCACACGTTTCCGCGCCAACCAGGAAGCGGTCTGCCGAGCCGCCATCGCCGGCCGCGACCTCCTCCTCGTGATGCCGACCGGAGCAGGGAAGTCGCTCTGTTATCAGTTGCCCGCCATTGCTCTCGGCGGAACGGCGCTTGTCATTTCTCCTCTAATTGCATTGATGGAGGATCAGTTCGCCAAGCTGGCAACGCTGAATCTCCGCGTCGCCCGAATTCATTCCGGTCTCGACCGATCCCTTTCACGCCAAGCCTGTGTGCAGTACCTCCGCGGAGATCTCGATTTCCTGTTTATTGCTCCTGAGCGGCTTCGCGTTCCCGGGTTTCCCGAGATGCTCTCCAAGCGACCGCCCGCTCTGATCGCCATCGACGAAGCACATTGCATCTCGCAATGGGGTCACGATTTCCGTCCCGATTACCGTATGATCGGCCAGCATCTTCCGGCACTTCGCAACGGTAACTGCGTTCCTATCCTTGCGCTCACCGCAACCGCAACACCGACCGTGCAGGCTGACATCACCGCACAACTCGGGATGACGAATCCCGCAAGATTCATTCACGGCTTCCGCCGCGACAACCTCGCCATAGAGGTCGTCGAAGTTCCGATTCCAGAGCGCCCGTTCGCGATTTGCAAACTGCTATCCAGGCGAGCACATCGTCCGGCAATCGTCTACGCCACTTCTCGCAAGCAATCCGAGAGCCTTGCCGAACAACTCTCACAGCTCATGCCTGCAGCCGCGTATCACGCCGGTCTCGACGCCGACACGCGCGAGCGCGTTCAGAGAGCCTTTCTCTCTGGCCAACTCGAAGTAGTTGTCGCAACCATTGCCTTCGGCATGGGAATTGATAAGTCAGACATCCGAACCATCATTCACGCCGGTCTCCCCGGAACGCTGGAAGGTTATTACCAGGAAATCGGCCGAGCAGGTCGCGGTGGGGCGCCAAGCCGGACGTTTCTCATGCACTCTTACGCTGATCAGCGCACACACGACTTTTTTCTCAACCGCGATTATCCGCCAACCGAGAATCTACACCAGATCTTCCGCATGTTGAATGAAACGTCGCGAACGACTGAAGATCTGCGCGCCGCGTCCAGGCTGAGCGAAGAGGATTTCGATAAAGCTCTCGAGAAGCTCGAAATTCACGGCGGAGCACTTGTGGACTATTCCGGAAACGTGACGCTAGGCTCCGCTAGCTGGAAGAGAACCTATTCCATCCAGGCACAATACCGAGCTGAACAGTTCGATAAGGTGCTCCGATTCACTGAATCCAATGTGTGCAGGATGTGCGCGCTCGTCCGCCACTTTGGCGACGAGGAGGACGCTGCGAAGGCATGTGGAAAGTGCGATATCTGCGATCCGGCAGGTGCAGTTCTGCGCATGTTCCGTCGGGCCACAAGCGCGGAGCGAGCTATTGCCGAAAGGATCCTCGATGAACTTCGCCAAGTCCAGCGCCTAGGCGCCGGCAAACTGCAAAAGACTGTGGATCCTTCTGAGCGAATCGACAGGAATGCCTTTGAAGCCATTCTCGACGCGCTCGCGCGTGCGCATCTAGTTGCAATCGAAGACGCCGAGTATGAAAAGGACGGAGAGGTTCGCCGCTACCGGAAAGTCAGCGCGGTCGAGATGGAAAGTGGATCTGTCTCGGAAGTAGATCTGCTGATTAGCGACGGCATCGCTGAGGAGTTTGCAACGCCGACTGCGCAAAAGGGCCCGCGCAAGGCCCCGAAAGCCTCGACGAGTCCCTCGCAGAAAGTGCCAATCAATCTTTCGGCTTCAGGCGAAGCGCTCGCTGCTCGACTAAAAGAATGGCGCACTTCCGAGGCTAAACGTCTGCGCGTCCCGCCCTATTGCGTGCTGCACGATCGCACTCTGACCGCAGTTGCGCTTGCTTGTCCTTCGAATCCACGCGAACTTCTCGCGATCGACGGCATCGGCGCGGCGAAGGTGGAAAAATTTGGCCCCGCAATCATCGAGATTTGCGGAGCCAAACTCTAGAACGCTGAGGGTGGATTACGCCCCGCGTTCGATCGTGACTGACTCGAGAACAACAGGCTTTGTGGGCTTGTCCTGCGCGCCACGCGGCAGCTTGGAGATCTTATCCGCGATGTCCTGACCCTCTACGACTTCGCCAAAGATCGTGTGGTTGCCAGTGAGCCAGGGTGTCGGCGCGACGGTGATGAAGAACTGGCATCCATTTGTATTCGGTCCCGAGTTTGCCATCGCGAGCTTACCTGCTTTGTCGAAGCGATGAGGAGAACCCTTCGTTTCATCCTGAAACCGGTAACCTGGTCCGCCCATTCCGGTTCCGGTGGGATCGCCGCCCTGGATCATGAAGTCAGGAATGATGCGATGAAAGATAGTTCCATCAAAGAGCTTGCTCGTCGACTTCTGGCGCGTGCCTGGATGAGTCCATTCCTTCGTGCCCTCGGCCAGTTCGATGAAGTTTTTCGTCGTGATGGGCGCGTCTGACTCGAAGAGTCGTGTAACGATTTTGCCTTCGCTCGTATTGAAGGTGGCGTAAGTTCCAGGTGCAAGTGCCATAGAAACTCCTGTCTGTTAATGGGAATACTTAACTCATAGAACCTCGACTCATTTAAGGATCGAGATTCACATCTCTCTGATCATTGCTGTGGTGCGGAAGTTGGTTGCGGCGGGGCAGCCGGAGCTGTAGGAGGCGCCTGACCTTCTGGAACGATCGTCACCTTTTGCAGCACAACAGGTGTAACCGGCTTGTCGTCCGGATCGCGCTCGACGCGGGCAATGGCCTTCACCAGATTGACGCTGGCATCATCGCACTGCCCGAAGATCGTGTGGTGCTGGTTCAGATGCTCCGTTGGGACTTCAGTGATAAAAAACTGGCTTCCGTTGGTGTTGGGACCGGAGTTTGCCATCGCAAGGCGTCCTGGAACATCAAAGTTCAGGCCCGGATTGAACTCGTCTTCAAACGAGTATCCGGGATCACCCATTCCAGTTCCTGTCGGATCACCGCCTTGAATCATGAACTCAGGAATTACGCGGTGGAAGATGGTTCCGTCGTAAAAGGGCTTGTTGTGCATCTTTTCGTGCGTTTTCGGATCCGTCCAATCCTTCGTGCCTTGTGCGAGCGCAATGAAATTGGCGACCGTTTTCGGCGCCTCTTTCTGAAAAAACTGGCAGGTTATGCGCCCCATCGACGTATCCATGACGACCGTCGGCCCGTTCGGATGGATCTGCGCAGCGGCAGTGGCCTGCGGAGCATCAGGTAACGGCTCTTCAGCTGGTTTTGGCGTTTCCTGTGCGAAGGCGCCTGCTGCCAAAGCGGCTATCGCAATTGGTGCAATCAAGGAATGCTTAAGTTTCATGCCGATTTCGAGGTTAAATCATGTGCCTGCCGGCTTGCCAGCGGCCGCAATCGACCATGTATGGTAATCGAATGGTCACTCTGAAGCTCTTCCCCTTGCGCATGGCGCTGTTAGCCTGCGCACTTTCTTGCCTTGTATCCATTCCGAGTTGCGTCTTTGCACAGCCAGATAAGGCTTCCTCTGCGGCAGACAAAGGTAAGTCTGGCGATAAAGCCGCGCCTGAGAAGTCGGCGCTTCCTCCATTGCCGCCAGAAGCGCACGTGCAGCAGACGATCCAACTCGATGGGAAGGCGCTGAAATATACGGTGACGGTTGGCGCACTTCCGGTGCGCGATGGCGAGGGCAAAATTGCCGGTGAGGTTGTGCTGACTGCGTACACCGTAGAGGGCCAGAATCGGCCGGTCACATTTGCATTCAATGGAGGTCCTGGAGCCTCGTCTGTTTATCTCAACTTAGGTGCAATCGGTCCGAAGCACCTCGATGCGGGAAATGAAGGCGACAGTCCTTCGGATCCGACCAACCTGGTTGATAATCCTGGAACCTGGCTGGACTTTACTGACCTTGTGTTTATCGATCCAGTTGGTACAGGTTTCAGCCGATCGCTGGTTCCCGAGGGCGAAGCCAAGAAACTCTTCTACAGCACTGAACCTGATATCGAGTATCTGTCGCGGATTGTTTACGACTGGCTGGTCAAGAACGACCGGCTCAGTTCGCGCAAGTATCTTGTCGGAGAAAGCTATGGTGGTTTCCGCGGGCCGCGCATCACGCATTATCTTCAGTCACAACTCGGGGTTGCGTTAAATGGCGTCGTGCTGGTTTCACCATACCTCAATCCGACGATTGAGAATGATGGCGATCTGTCGCCGCTGCCATGGATGATGACGCTGCCTTCAATTACCGCGGCACATCTGGAGCGCGAGAAGAAACTGACGCCGCAAGCCATGGCAGATGTGATCTCGTACACGCAGGGCGAGTATGCAACTACTCTGCTCAAGGGACGATCGGATGAAGCAGCAACTCAGAAGATGATCGCCAAGGTCACGGAGATGACTGGGCTTGATCCGTCGTTTGTGAAATTTTCGGGGGGCAGAATCGAGACGGGTGCCTATCTGCGTGAAGTTCACCGCGAAGAAGGCAAACTGGGGTCTGTTTATGATTCCAACGTAACATCATTCGATCCGTTTCCGTTTGCGCCCGAGCAGCGCGCGCAGGATCCAATCCTGGCAAGCATCGTTGCTCCGCTCACTACGGCTATGGTCGACTTCGTGACCAGGACAGTCGGATGGAAAGTCGAGGCGCGTTACAACGCGTTGTCCTTTGGCGTGAATCGTCAGTGGGATCGCGATGCTGAGTTGCGCCGTGGTTCTGTCCCTGATCTTCGCGAGGCTGTGGCAGCTGATCCAAAGCTGAGGGTGATGATTGTTCATGGTTGGAATGATCTTTCCTGTCCATTTATGGGATCGGTCCTCACCGTGGATCAAATGCCAGTGATGGGTGATCCTACTCGCGTTTCTGTGCACGAATTTCCAGGCGGCCACATGTTCTACACGCGGGCAGACAGTCGCATGGCGCTTCGGAAGGACATTATGGAGATGTTTGCGAAACATTAGACACAGTGGGACGTGACAGAAGGGCACAGGAGCGGCTTCGCACTGTGCCCGACGTCTGTGAGCGGTTCTGGGGGATCCGCACTCCGTGTTGCACGGCTCTAGTAGTTATTGACCGCACAACCGATTTCCATGGGCGAATCGGTCTGATCAGGGCAAGTTCACAGCTCGTCACACATCCTTTGACTGTCTATCCCTAGCTAATCTATATATAGCGCATGAAGAAGCCGGATCTGCTTCCCGGAACCCTCGACATGCTCATTCTCAAGACGCTCACCCGCGCTCCTCTGCACGGTTACGGAATTGCGCAGTCGATCAAGCGGATTTCAGACGATGTTCTGACGGTGGAAGAGGGCTCTCTCTATCCTGCGCTCCAGCGCCTTTTGCTGCAGGGATGGGTAAAGGCCGAGTGGAAGATGACGGATACAAACCGGCGAGCACGGTTTTATACGCTCACCTCCGCTGGACGCAAGCAGCTTGGAGTTGAGGTCACGCAATTCGAGCAGATGATCACGGCGATCGGCCGTGTGCTGAGTGAGGCCTAGACGCGAAGAATCAGAGGAGAGTCAATGAATCCGGTCGCGGTTTTCGCCAGGAAATTCGAAATGCTGTTTCGTCGTAATCGATTTCGTGCCGATCTTGACGAAGAGATGGCCTTCCACCGGGCGGAGGTGGAAGGGGAATTGATCTCTCAGGGGATGTCGTCGACTGCAGCGCACGCGACTGCGGCGAAGCAGTTCGGGAATACAACCCTTCTGCGCGAGGAGAGTTATCACGTGATTGCATTTTCGTGGGAAAGCGTCATTCAGGACATGCGGTTTGCCGCGCGTCAAATTCGGCAGAATCCCAGTTTTGCTTTGACCGCAGTCTTTATCCTTGCGCTCGGGGTGGGAGTGAGCGTCGCGATCTTCGCGTTTGTCGATGCGGCAGTTATTCAACCTCTGCCGTATTTTGAGCCGAATCGCCTGATGGATGTTGCCGAAAGCGGAGAAATGCTCCATCGCTCGAATCTTTCACGCGAAGACTATGAAGACTGGAAGCGGCTAAACCACTCATTCAGTTCAATTGATGTCTACGGTGGATCAGGTTTCTTGCTGCGAACACCTTCTGGCTCTGAGCCAATTCCCGCCGCTCGCGTGAGCGATGGGTTCTTTCGCACGCTTGGAGTTACTCCGTTGCTCGGACGGGCGTTTCTACCGGGCGAGGACCGTCCAGGCGGTGCGAAGATCGCGATGCTCACGTACGGAACATGGATGAAGAGATTCGAATCACGCAAAGATGTGGTCGGCGAGTCGATCACATTGGATGGAACTGCCTACACGATCGTAGGCGTGCTTCCTCGCGAGTTTGAGTTTGCGCCTCGTGCCAATGCAGAGCTATACATTCCGTTGCTCGATAAGAACTCCTGCGAACAGAGGCGCAGCTGCCACAACCTCTTCGGAGTTGGACGCCTTCGCGATGGTGTCACGACGACTGCAGCGCTCGATGAGATGAAGGCGATTGCAGCTCAACTGGCAATCCAGTATCCGGGATCGAATAAAGGACAAGGCGCGGTAGTACAGCCTCTTTCAGAGATCATTGTGGGACCGATGAAGCCCATCATGCTCACGCTTCTTGCGGCATCTGGCTTGCTGCTCCTCATCGCGTCTGTAAACGTCGCAAACCTGTTGTTGGTTCGGTCGGAATCTCGCCGGCGCGAGATTGCAGTTCGCGGCGCATTGGGAGCGACTCCAGCGCGTATCTCGAGGCAATTTGTCACGGAAGCCTTTCTTCTCGGGTTGTTTGGCTGCGCAGGCAGCATCGTGGTGGCGAATGGGACGATGACAGGTCTGACGCGCTTGATTCCGCAAACGATGGAGAAGAATCTTACGTTTCTCTGGCGCGTGGGAATTCACTGGCATGAAGCCCTTTACTGCGTCGGTGTCGCATTCCTCGCCACTGCTCTGCTGGCTGCGACGCCGATTCTTCGCCTGTCGTTCCTTGATGTACGTGATGCGCTTAGTGACGGAAATCGCTCCGTCGCGGGTCGATTCTGGCGTCGCATGGGCGCGAACCTCGTAGTTGTTGAGCTATCCCTTGCCGTGATTCTTCTCGCCGGAGCGGGACTGCTGAGCAAGAGCTTCTTCCGGCTGCTGCACGTGGATGTAGGGTTCGACGCGACACATCTGGCTACGGTTCAGGTGGTTGCTCCTCCTGTCGCCTATGCGAAGCCAGAGCAGCAGGTTGTGTTGTTTCGGGCACTTACGCAGCGGCTCTCATCTCTACCTGGAGTGGAGTCCGTTGGAATAACTTCGGATTTGCCGATTCAATGCAATTGCAATACAGACTGGATTCGTATCGTAGGCAAGCCGTTCCACGGTGAGCATAACGAGGTGAATGAGCGCGATGTGACTCCAGAGTATCTTCGGACATTGAAGGCGCAGCTGATTCGCGGGCGCTTGTTTACTGAGAATGACGATGCCTCGAAGAGCAGCAAGATCGTCATCAATCAGAAGCTGGCAGAGAAGTATTTCCCGGGCGAGAATCCGATCGGGAAGACGATCGCGAACGGAAGTCTTGATCCGAAATCGGTGCGCGAGGTCATTGGCGTTGTCGGGAATGTGCGTGAAGGCGGTCTCGACGACGAACTGTGGCCAACGGAATACGAGGCTTTGTATCAGAGTCCGGGGAACTTTGTTGCGGTTGCGGTTCGGACGGTTGGAGATGAGAAGGCGATTCTGCCTTCGCTGATCAAAGCGGTCCACGATGTGGATCCAACGCTTGGAACATACGGCGAACTGACGATGGAAGAGCAGATGAATACCACTGCTTCGGCATTGATTCATCGCACTGCGATGTGGCTGGTGGATGGGTTTGCAGGGATCGCTCTCGTCCTTGCAGTGGTGGGACTTTATGGAGTCGTTGCCTATTCAGTGAGTCAGCGGACTCGGGAGATCGGGGTGCGAATGGCTCTTGGAGCGCAGCGGAGTTCGGTCTACAAGATGGTGATGCGCCAGGCGGGTTGGTTGACGGCAGGGGGGGTGGGTATCGGGGTGGCATGTGCAATTGGTGCGGCGGTGCTGGGACGGAAGCTGCTTTTTGGCGTCGCCGCCTGGGACATCCCTACGCTTGCAAGTGTGTCGATTGTGCTGGCGACAGCGGCTCTCGCGGCTAGTTTCCTGCCTGCGCGTCGAGCTGCATCTACGAATCCGATTGAAGCATTGCGGACTGAATAGGAAGTACTGGGGGAATCGTGGGAGCTGGGCATTTGGTTTTCGATGATCGACCGAAGTGCCCCCCTCCCCCCATACTCTGACAAAGAAGGCTAATGCAATCAGCAAGTTGCTCCTTAGGGAGCAAGCTAACCCATTTGCTTGAACATATTTGCATTGCAGAATCTTGGCAGCAAATGATTTAGCGGCAGCAAGGAGTCCCAGATCATTGCGGCGTTCACGTACTGCGACGCGGGGTGAGAGCGCCTCCCGAAACGCTTGAGCGAACTGCCAAATTGCTTGATCCAGTATGACGAAATTCAGGAAATAGACTGCAATTCGAAGAGAAGAATTCTGAATTATTTCCGGTGTGCGCTCCGGCAATCCTCGAGGAGGGTCCCTAGACCAGGCCAAGAAAGCCGCTCTGGGAGATGCGTGCTCCAGGAAAAACGAGATCGAGGTTTCGGGTTCCGATGGTTTTGCCCAGTAATTCTGCGAGGACCTGGCGGTAGTCGGTAGTGAGAGCCAAGTCGCGACCTTCGTTCAATTGATGGCTTTCGAGTCCCGGCCAGCGGCCGTAGACCTTGCCGCCGTGCACATTGCCACCCAGCACAAACATGCAGTTGGCGTGTCCGTGGTCGGTGCCGCCGGTGCCGTTTTCGCGAGCGGTGCGTCCGAACTCTGACATGCTGACGAGTGTGATGTTCTCGGCATTGTCACCCATGTCGCGCCAGAATGCCGAGATGCTTTGTGAAAAGTCACGCAGGCGGGCGGCGAGCTGACCTTCGCTGCTGCCTTGATTATGATGAGTGTCCCAGCCGCCGATGTCGGTGAATGCGGTTTCAACGCCGAGGTTTGATTTGAGAAGCTGGGCTACCTGTTTCATACGGTTGCCGAATTCGGAGTTGGGATATTCAGCGCCGGGAAGGGGTTGATACTGCGAGGGGTTTGCAGCGCGAAGCATCTTTACAGCCTCGAAGGTTTCCTCGCCGGCGGCATGGAGAATGTGGTCACCCGTTTCACCGTACATGGCCTGAAATGCGCTGGCTGCGGGCGAAGGGACAGGGCCCTTTCCTGCGACAGTGAAATTGTTCAGGTTGCTGAGCGCGATGGCGGGGACCTTGCCCGCGAGTGTTCGCGGGACTTCAGGACCGAGAGCGAGTGCGCGGAAGGCTGTCTGCTGGTGGCGCCGGGCCTGGTCTTCGGCCTGAAGAGCGCGATTGAGCCAGCCGTCGACGGTGCTCTTGATGCCGGGAGTACCGGACTCCATGTAATCCTGCGCATCGAAGTGTGAGCGTGACATATCCGGCGATCCGGCGGCGTGAACGATGGCGAGGTGCCTGGCGTCGAAGAGCGGCTTAAGTGGAGCGAGCGCTGGATGCAGCCCAAAGAATCCGTCGAGATCAATGACTTCTTTTTGCGGGATAGCGATGCTGGGGCGCATGGCGTAGTAGTTTTTCTCACGCCAGGGAACGACAACGTTGAGTCCGTCGGCTGCGCCGCGCTGGAAGATGACGACGAGACGGTGATTGGGGCTGGCGGCGGTTTGCGCAAGAACTGAGCGAAGGAGAAAGTTGGGAAGAGAGGCCGTTCCGGCTACGGCCAGAGCGCCATTGTGAAGAAAGAACCGTCGACTGATCATACTTTTCTTCTCCTATCGCCTCTGAAACTCGGGCGAGCCTAGAAGCAGACCGGCGAGCAGTTGGTCTTGTCGTTCCGAGTCAGATACGGCGCGAAGACGGAATCGAGGCGTTCCGCTGAAGCGAGTGTCTCTGGCTGTGCTGCGAAGGACAGCCGGTTTTTCTGCTGTTCAAATTGCTGCAGGACGGCGGCTCTGGTTGTCTCACTCACTCCGCCTTCAACCAGCAGATTTTCGAGTCGCCTCTCTTCTGATGTTGGGTCAGCAGCGGTCGGATTGACATTTGGGGATGATGTTTCCGTTCGCTGGGCCGGAGTCCATGTGTTCGCAATTCCCGGCAGCCGGTTTGCCGCAAAGGAAAGCGCGAAGTTCATCCGAGTGACCAGCGCATTTGTGCTGACCCAGGTATCCGCCGTCCAGCTATAACCATTAGGAGTAACGCATCCATAGAGAGGCATGCCCATTTCGCGGGCGGCGTTGGCGAGGGGCTGGAGATTCTCGATCTGGGCGTTGCTGGCGCGAGCGGCGGAGACGAGAAACTCAATAGGCGTTTTCACCTTTGCACGATAGGCTCCGGCCTCCCAGAACTCGGGGGAGTGGAAGAGGGAGGTGAGCACAGCTTTGATGTCACCGTCGGAGCTGAGGAAAGTCCTGGCCATGCGATCGATGAGGGCTTGAGGCGGATCGTCGCTGACGAAACGAATTGCCAGCTTGCGGGAGATGAACTGAGCGGTGGTGGGCCTGCTTGCGAGCATGTGAAGCAAGTCGCGGCCTTCCTGCTCGCCGTGTTCTTTGAACTTTTTGCCCATCACGGTTTTGGCGCCGGGCTCATGCCGCCTCGGGTCAAACTGAAATTCGCCGCCACGCTGGGGGCGATCGACCGTCCAGCCGGTGAGGATGCGGGCGACCTGCGTAACATCCGCCTGCGTGTATCCGCCATTTACGCCGACTGTGTGCAGTTCCATGAGCTCCCTGGCGTAGTTTTCGTTGAGCCCCTCGTTACGCTTCTTTTCGTTCGGGCGGAGTTGAGCGCGCTCGGCCGCGAGTGAATCCGGGCCGATGCTGCTGGCATTGTCGAGATAGAGCAGCATTGCCGGGCTGTGGGCAGTGGCTTCGAGCAGGTCTTCGAATTTACCGAGTGCACGGGGCCGGATGACATCGCGCTCATAGCTGACGAGGTAATAGGGCATCTCGTCGTTCTTATGAAGGAAGACGGTGAAGTGGTTCATCCAGAAGTCGGTCATGACTTCCTGGAGCTGAGCGCTGGAGTAGATATCGCGGGTGAGGCGCTGGGCGATGATCTCCTGGTTGACGAGGCGTTGAGGACCCTCAAGATCAAGGACCACTTCTTTGAGATCTGGTGTCAGGTCCCTCACAAGAGAGGCGCGCTGTTGCGGTCTTAACGATTTGAAGAAGTTGTCGGCCGCTTCGGGGGGCATGGCGGCGAGGGCAGACACGCGCTGGTCAGGAGCGAGTGACAGAATCCGTGCGAATTGCTGTTCATCGACCTCGGGTGCCGAGGAGAGATCGACGCGCATCTGGCTGGCTTCGGCGGTATTCGGATCCAGGCCCGCAGGCAGGTTCTTCTTTTGATCTTTAGCCTGCTTCTTCTCGGAGAAGCGGAAGATCTGGTTCTCGTAGACTGCGCGGAGTGCCCCATGTTCTGGGAGGGGCAGTTTGCCTGCAATGGTCTGACGGATAATGGCGTTGCTTGGTGCTCGATAGAGCAATTGAGCGGGCGTCCACTCCATGGCAGGGAATTGCGCGAGCCGAGCACGGAGGTCGGTCTCGTCGATCGACGCGGGGTGGAGCTGCTGCTCGATCCACTTGTCGAGACCCATGGTGCGGATTTCCTGAAGGTCGCCGGGCCGCGGGCCGAAGGTGAAACGGTTTAGCGCATGGAGGATGCGTTCATCTCCTTGTAATTGCGCTGAACGGTATGCGGGGCGATTGCGGTCGGCTGAATCTGGCGAGCCTGCCTGCGCGACAGCGGAGAGGCTCTGGCCGACGAGGCTCAAGCATAGGACTGCAGTTAGTGGCGCCTGGAAAAACTGCATGTTTGGAGTCCCCGACTGGAGATGCGCTGCAATACAGAGGAGTGTGTCAGCGTCTGATTATGATGACTCCAAACGAGTGAAGAAGTTGTGGGTCTCCAGTGTGTGCTTGCCAAAAGTAATGGGTTCGCAAGGAGAGAATGCGGCAGGCTGTTGGCGATGTGAGATTCGCTGCCTGCTGTGAGCCGGCCGCTGCGGGGCGCGGGCGAAACTTGGTGCCCGGCCAGTGCAGGCTGTTTAGCAGCCTTTTTTGCAGCGTTCCATGATGGCTTTGTGGAGGCGGTCGCGCAGGGTGGGGGGCATCTCGTAGATCTCGTGGGAGCGGTAGATCTCGATGGTCTTGCGGGTGGTGTTCAGGGTCACTTCGCAGTGCTCGCAGCCCTTGAGGTGTTCCTGCAGGTCGGCGCGCATCTCCCTCGATACGGTGTTATCGATCATGTCGTCGAGCATGGCCAGAAACTCAGTGCACGTCACTTTTCACTCCCTTTTCCCTGGGAACCTTCTTCCGCTTGAAGTAGCGGGCGAGGCGTTCGCGCAACTGTAACCGGGCGCGGAGCAGACGCGACTTGACGGCAGGAACGCTGAGTCCAAGCGATTCGGCTGTCTCTTCCGTGGAAAGTCCGTCGACGTCGCGCAGAACAAACACGACCCGGAATCCCGGTGGCAGTCCCTGGATGGTTTTGCGAAGAATCTCGGCCAGTTCGGCCTGGGTGTAGTTCTGCTCCGGGTCGGGAGCCCAGTCGGCGAGGTCGCGTGGAACGCTGCCCTCGTCCGTTTCGATGTCCTCGTCGATCGAGACCATCCTGCCTGTGCGCCGCTTGCGTAAGCGCATGAGGCTTTCGTTTACTGCGATCCGAACCAGCCATGTGTAGAACTTCGAATTCCCTTGAAATTGATCGAGCTTCTCGTACGCCTTGAGAAACGCGTCCTGCATTACGTCTTCAGCATCTTCCCGGTTCTGCGTAATGTGCTGCGCAATCCGGAAGATCTGGCGATCGTATTTGCGGACGAGTTCATCGTACGCCGAGATGTCTCCCGTTTTGACCCTCTCTACAAGGGCAACATCGGGATGCGGCTCGTTTTCGTTCGCTATGGATTGGATGGTCGCCATGGGGATTGGTCGCGGGAATTCTGAGGGGGTGGCCAGAAGCGTCCCCTTACGTCTAAGTGTAATAGACGGGGTTCGGGGCGAGATGAGGATTTCTACCGGGTTTCAGCCAGAGTGGGTATTTTGGGAACCGGTGGATACGTTACGGTAGTGATTCTCTGATGTTCGCTGACGCCGAAATCGGCATACATTGAAACTATGCATTCAGTAGCTTCCCTTGTTCCTACGCATGCGCCGGCGCGGCTGTTCGCCGCCGTGCTCTGCGCTTTGATGGCAGTTGTTCCACTTGAGGGGAAGCGCATTGCTGCGCCGAACGCCACATCGACGGATGCGGCGGCATCGACCACCAGCCACAAGAAAAAGACGACCGCATCGAGCAAACCCGGATCGAAGAAGGCGACTGCTTCGAAGACGTCGAAGGCGCGGCGGTCGGCTACCAGGCCGAGAGGGAAGAAGAAGTACGTGAGTCCGGCCGAGCGCCGGCGGCGGATTGCGAGTGCGCGGAAGATCAAGCGGGCATTTGTGGCATCGTCGGAACTGAGGCCGATGGCCCAGCAACTGGCGACGCTTCGGACACCAGCGGCTTACACCGGCGTGACGGCTTATGCCCGTTCACATAGCGGGGAAGCCTCGGCCGCTGCCTATCTGGCGCTGGGGCATGCGTACATGCTGGATAAGCGCTACGCGGATGCGGTGAGCAGCTTGCAACAGGCCAAGCGGGCGGGCGATTCCCTGGAGGACTATGACGACTTTCTGGCCGCAAAGGCGTACCACGAGTCGGACCAGGAGGCACAGGCTGAGGCGCTGCTGAAGGGGTTCAAGGCGAAGTATCCGGACAGCATCTTCGTAGACGAGGTTCCGGAGCTGGAAGCGAATGTGCTGCTGGATCTGCATGATGCGGCGGGAGCGAAGCGTGTGCTGGATGCCGCGGCGAGCGATCCGGCGGCGGGAAGGGCTGGATACCAGCTTGCGGCTGGGCTGGTGGCGCAGGCGCTGAATCAGCACGACGAAGCACTTCGGATTTACAAGGCGCTGCTGCTGGGATTTCCGCTGAGCACGGAGGCTTCGATTGCGAGGGCGAAGCTGACGAATCTGGGAGCAGAGGACTCGCTGACCAGCGATGAGCTGCGCAGCCTGGGCGATGCGTATTACCGCGCTGGACGGTATGAAGATGCAGGAGATCAGTATCGAGCGCTGGCGCGGAAGTCGAATGTGGATGAGCAGAGCCGGAACGGATTTGCAGTTGCAGCGGCTGCTTGCGACCTGAAGCTGAAGCGGCTTACGGAGGCTCAGGCCCAGGCTCTGCCGGATACGAAGGATGAGAATGGAGCTCGGCGCGCGTACCTGCTGATGGAACTGGCGCGGAACAGGAATGATCTGGACGCGCAGCAGCAGATTGTGACCCGGATGGAGACAGACTATCCGCAGAGCCAGTGGCTGGCGGAGGCGTTGTTCTCGAGCGGCAATATGTATCTGCTGCGGAAGGAATATGCCAAAGCGGCTGAATACTATGCTTATCTCGGAGACCACTTCAGCCAGAACAAGAATGGATCGGCAGCGCATTGGCGTGCTGGTTGGCTGAATTACAGGCTGGGAAACTACAAGGAAGCGTCTCGGATCTTCGAGGAGCAGATCCATAAGTTCCCGGGAACTCCGGAGACTGCATCGGCTCTTTACTGGCGCGGGCGCCTGTACGAGACGCAGGATCACGATACCGCAAAAGCCGCTGCGAATTACCGGACGATCGTGCGCGTTTACCAGCACTTCTTTTACGCGCAGATGGCGCGACGGAGGCTTGCGGCGCTGGGCTCGACGATCGCGGATACAGCGGAGGCAGAGACAGATCTGGATCAGCTGAAGAGTCCGGAGATCCCAACACTTTCGGAGAGCTTTCCAGAGGACAGCCCACATTTGGCGAAGGCTAAGCTGCTGGCCAATGCGGGGCTGAACGAATACCTGGCCAGGGAGATTGCGGCAGATCCGGATTCGGGATCGTGGAGCGCGCTGGCGGAGGCGCAGATCTACGCTTCGTATGGCGAGGCGTATCGGGCATTGCGGGCGCTGAAGCGCGCGCTTCCTGGTGCGGCGAGCGCGTCGATCGAGTCGATTCCGCTGCCTTACTGGCGGATTCTTTTCCCGGAGCCTTACTGGTCGATCATCAAGGCAGAGGCGGCGAAGAACAATGTGGATCCTTACCTTGTGGCGTCGCTGATCAGGCAGGAGTCGGAGTTTAATCCTTCGGTGATTTCGTACGCGAATGCGTGGGGATTGATGCAGTTGCTGCCGACGGTGGGAAGGTCGCTGGCGAGGCAGGAGGGGATGAAGAATTTCCAGACATTCCAACTGCTCGATCCGGAGACGAACATTCGGCTGGGCACGCGTTATTTGAAGCAGACGCTGGACAAGTTCGGTGGTGTTCCGGAGTATGCACTGGCTGCATACAACGCTGGAGACAGCAGAGTGCAGGATTGGCAGGCTTCAGGGCCGTACAGCGGGATGGATGAATTTGTGGAGTCGATTCCGTTTACGCAGACGCGCGAGTACGTGCAGGCGATTCTGCGGAACATTGAAATCTATCACGAGATCGATGCGAGCTCGAACGCGCCGGAGAAGACCGCAAAGGAGACCAGCGGAGACTGAGGGCGATCGATGCAGCTGGGCAGGGAACCCGACTTGCTACTACGAGGTTACCGATTCCACGTTGACGCGACCGCTGCAGCCCGTGAACACTGATCGCAATCCGGGAGAGGCAGCTCTTTCGGCGTAACTATCTGAATATTTGCAGCCTGCTGTTGAAGGACGAGGCCCCGTATCAGAATGGGGTAATCAGGACGGACCGGTACTAAACGGAAGTAGTTTTGTCACGTCAGATTCTCGGAGGGCAGGATGTCCAGCGACTTGCAATTCCTGAATGAGTGGATCCCCGACAAGATGGACCCTGGAACGGTTTTCCTTCTGGAGAACCAGGCGAAGATGGGTCACGCGCAGAATCCGTATGTTGCCGTGATGTCGTGCCCGCGCTGCGGAACGATGGGGCTGATCACGCGCCGGCAACTGTGCGAGCGCGAGACGATGATCTGCGGGGGAGACGTGTGCTCCGCAGAGTATCGCCTGGACGGCGAGAACATTCTTTACCGGCATCCTCAATAGAGATTTCAATTCATCGAAGGATCGAGCGGCGCGGGCTTGCGGGTAGATCGCCCGGCGTTTTGCGCTGCCGGGTGCGCCGGTGTGTCGTTCGATTTAAGATTGAGCTGATCCCATCCCTCCAGCCCGGATGGCGAAATCGGCAGACGCAGCGGACTTAAAATCCGCGGCCCGCAAGGGTGTGGGGGTTCAAGTCCCCCTCCGGGCACCAAAAACTTCATTCCAGGTCATTTAGGGAAATGATCTCAGGCTTTCACGAGTGAGCTTCCGCGAGTCTCGGCGACGACGGGAAGTCTGAACAGCAGTTTCCCAGGTGGTTCGCCGACCGATTCGCGTCTACTGGACGGAGAGGGAATCTGAGCCGTTTGAGGGACTGCCGCCGGCTGGCGATTCGGGTTGGAGGTTGCTGATCGCGCGTGCAATTGTGCGCTGTAGTTCGGTCATCGAGGGGTCGTGTCCGCTGTAGCCGTAGTGTTCCAAGAGAAACGACGTGCTGCGAAGTATAGAAATGAGAGCCTCAGATGAATTGTGACTATCCACTTTTGAACCTGCTTCTAACCAACCATACCCTCCCGGTAGGAGGAGTGATGTCCTGCATTGCTCAGAGGAGGATCTTTACACGCTACTGGTCTTTCAGTCTTTGGGTGGCGATGAAGCTCGAAGGTGATCGAGGATGGTGGTGGGGTGAACCGGCTTCGCAAAGATGGTGAATCCGTGCCCGGCGTCGATCGCCTCTTGGAGCAAATGAGCGGTGTGCTCGTTGCCTGAGATAAGCAGTACCTGGCACTCGGGATGGATGTGAGAGATGGCAAGCGCGGCTTGAATGCCATTCATTGGCTCCATCATTACATCGGTCACCACGTTGTCAAAGGCTGTTTTACTAGCGAGTTCGAGGGCACTTTCACCGCCGTAGGCCACGGTGGTCTCGAACCCGCTGGAGTTGAGAACCATCCCAAGCGTGTCGGCGACTGCGACATCGTCATCGATTACTAGGACTCGAACTTTACGGCGGCTGATCAAAGCACGTCCTCTTTTGCTGCTCGGAATTCGAATCAGATGCCCGGGCGGAATATTTGGTTGCGGGTGCCGTCACGCAGGTCGGTGCGAACCAGGGCTTCGGCCCAGAGACCGGCGGATTGGCAATTGAGTAGAGAACCGCGGACAAAACCGGATTACAGGATGAGCGGCAACAAAACGCGCGAACTCTATCGGTGAGTCCGCGCGTATTGTTTTGAGCCAATACCGATTTAGCGGAGACTGCCAGTTGTGGTATTGACGGAGGTGCCGATGACGTCGCCGGAGACTACAAGTTCAACTCGACGATTCCGCTGGCGACCGGTTGAGTTATCGTTCGTGGATACTGGCTGGGTATTGCCATAGCCCTGAGCTGTAACCGCGTTGGAGTTGACGCCGGATTCGACAAGGTAGTCACGGACCGAGCCGGCGCGGTGTTCTGACAGCGACTGGTTCATGTCATCACTGCCAACATTGTCGGTGTAGCCGCCAACCTGGACGTTGATTCCAGGGTAGGCAACCAGGATGCCGGCAACCTTGGCGAGCTTCTCGCGGGCTCCGGGCTTCAAGGAGTACTGGCCTGTATCGAATAAGACGTCAGACATGTTGACGATCAGGCCGCGTGCGCTGTCACGCGTCTGGAGAATCAGATTCAGTTGGGTCGAGAGACGGGCACGCATTTCAGCCTTGTCGCTGTCGGCTTGCTGCGCGTGGCGATTGGCCTTGGCAGCATGCTCTTGCGCCTCTGACACGGCATGTGCTGAAGATGCCTGACTTGCTGCCATGTCAAGCTTAGTTTGCGCCGAATCAGATTGTGCACGGCTGGCTTCTAACTGCGCGCTCGCCTGGTCAGCTTGAGCCTTGTCTCTTTGCCGATTGGCGTCGTCGGCCTGCGCCTGTGTCTGGGCCTGTGCGTTCGCGGATGCCAGACGATCACTATCATTCTGGGCGCGCAGGTTTGCCTTGTCGGCTTCAGATTGTTCAGCCTTGTTGTTGGCGAGCGTGACGGCGGCTTGTGCGTCAGCTACGGCATTGGCGGATACTTGTTGGTTTTCAGCTATATCCGCTTTCGCCTGAGCTGATTCAGCCTGTGCGCGAGCGGCGGCGGACTGTGCATTGGCTGCGTTAGCCTGGGCACGTTCAGAGCGGAGTGTTGCATCGTTGGTCTGCACTCGCGAGTCCGCTAATGCATTTGCAGAGTCCTGACGTTCCTGTTGGTTGCGCGCATCGTCCATGTTCTTGACGGCGATTGTGCGCGCATCTTCCGCGGTTTGAACCGCCTCACGGGAGATGGCAATTAACTGCTTGTCATGATGGTGCTTGTTGATCGCGTATTGATCAGCGCTGTCCATCAGCTTCACAGCACGGCCATAACTTTCCCCTGCGTACTGGTCGGCACCCTCGGATTTGGCGATGCGCATAGCGTTGCGCGCTTCGTAGAACTCGAGAGGCAAGCGTGCGTTCAGAACAATGGGATCGATCTTGTATCCGGTGGGAAGATAGCCGCCGCGGTCCATCAGTTCATACTTTGCGTGAACTTCTTGTGCTGTTCCGCGGGTGTCGGCGCGCACGACATTTTCGAGAACGACCACATTGCTAGGCTGCTGAACAGCATAGTAGGGCTCCGCCGTGACGATGAGAGCAAATGCCTGAAGATTTGTGGTCACCTTGAGTTTGCTGCGATTGTCATCGCCAACCAGAACTTCACCGAGATTGACGGGACGACCCTCAGGAGAGATCGCCCACAGGACATAGGTCAAATACTCGCCACCGAAGCTGGTGGGCCGATCGAGATTGGAGAATTTGGCTTCAATTGCCATGGATCCCCGTTTGCTGTCCACTTCGGCTTCGCCTTTGGCTGACGACATCAGCTCCGTGCCGGTGAAATCAACCTTTGTGCTTCTGCCGCGATGCTGGTAATTGACTGCCTCAACCGTGCGGCTGATTGTCCGAACGCGGAATGCTGGAGCGCGGTCTTCATGGCGCTCAGATACTTGGATTTGAGAATTGGCCTGGGCCAATCCTGCCGCGCTGATTACCCCTGTTAACGCCAACGACAATACGATATTCATTGTTCTTCCTTAGGCAGTTGCCTGCCATGTTCCTGTTTTGCTGCGGGAGTCGTACGGTGTGAGTGCTTCAAAGGCGAATTGCGCCTTCACTGATGATCCCTCGACGTGACCGTATAGATGTGACATAACCGTCGAGATAGCATGCAAGACCGCCGATAAGGGCCACGGGAGAGCAACTAAGGGCGAGATTTCTAAATAGGCAGATTGGGACGCTGCGTCAATCTTCTTCGCCACTCGCAAGTAGCAGTTCCCGAAATATCCCTAGCGCTTCCCGATCAGGCTTTCGGCCTGCGCCCAGTCTTGTGTGTCGCACCCGGGAGCGCTGCCGCGTTTCTGATAGATGTAGTACGCGCACATTCTTATATCGTCCTGAGAGGCGGGAATGCCAGAACTCGTCATTTCAGCGTCTGCAGATGGTTGACACTTAATGACTTTGGATTCATCTAAATGAACTTTAACTTTACTGACGATCATGGTGAGATTCTCCATATCACGTAAGGCTAAGAGGGGAAGTGCTCCAGAATAGCTGCCTTAGTTCAGAGAATCTGAAAGAGGAGATAGATGACTCACTCATATGCCATGATACTCCCGTTCCTGGTTCCTGTACTCCGTATCTCGCACTATTCTCTTCGGTATCGAAGTGATTGACGTGGTCAGGCTGTCATTCACGCTGCGACGTAGGAGTTAACCAAGACGGAACTGCCATGAGTGAAGGCCAGAGTTAGCCATCGGTCCGCTTCTATTTGTTCGTCCTGGGTAGGCGGATAGATTTGGATGAGTCCCTCCTTCTTAGGCAGTCTCGGAAATGTTCCCTCCTGTCCCAGGACCAGCTCCAGGTTATTGCCGAAAGCCTCAGAGTGGTAGTCATTTTCAAAGCGTAAGCCAGCGGTATGCGACCACAGTGGCCGCATCCACAACTCACATACGAGTCTCCATGAACCTCTGGTGATCGACGCCCACGCTTTGAGAAAATCAATCGAACCGTCGCTTCCAGTTTGATATTCGATGTGAATCAATCCGGAGGTTCGATCAGGCATCAGCTCTTCCCAACTGTGGATTACCGCGTATGCCAAAGCACGATCGAGCGTAATGGTTTGCATCGTTTGTGAATCAGTCATGGGCAGCATAACGTCTTCCTTGACTCCTTACGAGCTAACTCAATTCTTGCGGCACCGCGTTCGCCAGCAGGAATAATTGCTGCCGAAAGGCGGATCATCTGTGGCGGGCGAGTGTAGCTCGTGGCGCGAACTCCTGATATCCAACCAATGCGCAGAGTCGAGATGATAGTGCTATTCAAAGCACGGCTTCCTCCCTTAGGCATTGTCCCCTTCGTCAGCTGCGCCACCTTCATTAGTCATCCGTGACAGTGACTCTTCGTCCGAGTTACGGACCGTGGATAGGATCGAATCTGAGGTTTGCCTTTCTTCTTTTCGCCAGGAGATGGTCATTAGCAAAGCGCACTCTTCGAGCGCCTCGACGCCATGCAGCACTCCGCAGTCGAGCACCAGCAAATGACCAGCACACACATCCAGCGTTCGGTGAGCATCCAAATGTACTCTGATCTTTCCTTTCAGTTGTTCGATAGAGATCCGCCCTTCTGCTCTGTGCTGGCGCATTTGTGAGCCGGCCTTCATCAGAATTAAGACGATTCGGAAATCTGGATATTTCGCGAGCGTTTTGGAACTCCGTCCGGTCTCACGCTGCCAGGACTCTTTTCCACGTAGCTCCCGCATTTCCGCTTCCAGATCGATCTGCAGGAGCGGTCCCGCTAAGCCGGGTAATCGACTCAGTGCGTCAATTCCCGCTCCGGGTAGGCAGACGGTAGAATTTGCAGCCATAAAGAATACCTCCGGCGCGTGCTTGTTCACTCCATCAGCATTGCCCTGCGAAACGATAAGCTTTGGAAATCCAGAACACCACAATGCTGCGCGAAGACTCGGCAAAGTAAGAAGTCGATCATCGACTAGTTATGCGTGCAAAGCTGGTCAACATTGAACACTCTTCCAGGCCCCCGGCCCCAGCGATTGCGGATCCGTCGCGAAGGACGTGGTGTCAGCAATCTTTTGGAATCGGACTCTGTACCAGCGTCGAGTAAAGCCAGTTCAGCGTGCGAACCTCCGGAAGCACGATGGCATCGGTATGCCGTAGGGGGAAACTTGCGTGGCTCGCTTTCCAGCGAGCCCTTAAAGAGGCAGAATGGGGGGGGATTGTGGAGTGTGGTCGAAAGGGAGAAGAGAATGGAAGATTTCATGCTAACGAAAGGAGAGTTGAAGACTTCGTGGTGCCTCTTTGTGCTGAAGGTTATTGAAGGCCGCGCCCGACTACTGTTCACTTTTGCTCAAGTTCACATTTGATTTTGCACGATGGCCTGGATAAGCGTTTCCTGCCGGCCGGGCAGTGGACTTCCCGTTTTGTAGGTTCAGCATGGATCTGTCGCTTCGCTTCCAAGCCAACTACAAACCCTGACCTTTGAGTTCTGACCAGAGGAGAAACTAAATGGACCAAACTGTTCAATTTTGCTCAGAGCCTCTCGCGCGCTTCCTTCTACACTCCGGAATGGTACTGGAGGCCACAGCCCATAAAAGACAATCCTTCCACGCTCCTGATTAATGCTCTTCGTAGCACTTCGTACCTTCTCGAAGCTTACGGCTACAGCGGCCGCTATCCCACACTGAGCGAGATCCAGCACATGATTGCGCGCACTATCGCCAACCTCGAGGATCAAGAGATTTCTACGAGAATGTCTTCCTCCACCCTCGACCGCCCGGGGAATGCCCCCCACCCGTAAGACAGATTTCCATACACTTAGAAAGGAAGCCTTTAGATAGGCGTCCCTCACGAAAAGCCAAGAGAGTCCCAAAGGAATTCGATGCCCAGAGTCCTTGTCGTCAGCAGGGATGTCCCGCTTCTGCGAACACGTGACTTGATGCTTGGAACCTTCTTCTCTGTGCTCACGGCAGGGACAGTGGCCGAAGCCAGAAACCTGATCGAGGAGGAGCGATTCGATCTTCTTGTCCTGTGCCATTCGCTCACTGAGCAGGAATGCAGTCAGCTTACCAAGTCGGCTCAACTCAGAAGATCTACGGTGAAGGTACTCGCAACTAGCCCGCGTGGAAGGGATGTCAAGCCATGGGCAGATAAGCAGATCGGAGTGGATCTCGGATCGTATGAGTTGGTGAAGGCCTGCGTCAAACGTGCTACGCGTTGGCGGGCGGCGCAAGACGCTTCACGTGCTCGATTAAAATCTGAGGGCGAACGGGCTTGGCGAGAACCTCAAACATGTGGCCTTGTGGGCCAGTTTGAGCGATTAGATCCGCGGTGGACGCCTGACCGGAGAACAGGATGATTTTGCAGCTCGGGTGCCTCTTCGAAACAAGAATGGCAAGTTCAAGCCCGTTTATTCCGCCCATGATCACGTCGCTGATCAGAATGTCTGGTTTGAACCGCTCCGCAGTCTCCAGCGCCGCTTCGCCGCTGTAGACAGCTTTCGATTCATAGCCAATGGCATTCAGAATCAGAGCCAAGGTGTCGGCTATCACCTTCTCATCGTCCACAATCAGGATGCACTGCTTGTACCTTACGTCGGTCATAATGCAGCGTAGGCTGTTGGCGCGCGGGGCGTCTGGCTCCTATTGCTCACTCCGCACCAAGCTCCGAGGCCGACTCTCCTTAATAAGGTCCTCGTCTACTAAGAGCATTCATGCTGACCCAATTACTGCGCAAAGGGGAGCAGCGTAGCAGGGGTGTTATCAAGTACACACGGGGCGGTGGCTTGGTGATAGGACCTGAACTGGCCACGTTCACCCAGCCATTCGAGTGCGAATACCGTGACCGGGACGCAGCGAATTTGAGTTGTCGAACTGCAGACCAGATGCGTCGAGGTCCAAAGAAAGTCTTCTCGGTTCCGGTCTGAGCGCTTGAGTCATCACGCGGTCGGGTGCGGGCAGGACTGCGTATTGCTGGATCCAGTACGGGTAGACGATCACCGTAGCCAGACAGAACCATGGATACGGCTTCAGATAGATATCACCTACTTCGATGGCGGGAAGGTGTTCGCTTACAGTGCGAAGAGCCACTTTGAGCGCCGCTGCGATCGCTTGCTGCGATGAGCCTCCGACGCCGCTCTTCTGAAATCCGCATACCTTAACAAGGTTCCATCCCATCGTCCGCAGTCTTTTATCAAGCCGCTCTGCATCTTTCAACTGAATGAAATCCCAGCCGTCGCGAAAGTCCGAGCTCGCAAGCGCCAGGCAGGTCGGCAGTTCCAAGCGCGCCCGAACCAGCCAGTCTTTTTCAGCGATCGTGTGCATGAGAGCCCTTTCCCTCCTCGGCAGGGAGAATGGGCTCAATTGGCGGACTCTCCTCGCGGATCTTCGAGCAAGTCTCCCACGCGACGGATCGTAAAGCTGTTCACTTGTGCACTGGGTTGATGTTCCGCAAATGATCGTAAGCTCCCCTTTACCGGGGAATCGGCGAACTGATCTCAGACGAGAGAGGTTGATTTCCTCCATCATGGCAGCGAGGCCCCTGCGCTCTTGGGTGAATTCTCTTCGGGATTGTGATGCGTGTGTGCGTGAAACCTAATCTGCTTCTCAACAGTTTCAGCACCGACACTACAGGCGCCCAAATCTGCATAGCGGAGGTAGAGGCTGCTTGTCCTATCTTTGTCGTCGCCGGTGTCACGTTTTGGCCGGACATCATGGGTGTGGTCGAATCTAAAAGCGTTGGGCGGTTCTGAGCTACTCCAGCGGCGATCAGAGAACGCCGCCAGGCAAAAAATGGTGATCAGGAAAAGAGCCAGGATGGCGATTATGCTTTCGTAACTCATCAAATCGACTTGCACCTTGTTCTCCATCACATCGAATGCCGCAAATCAAGAGAACAATGCGGCCGTCGTACTGCGAAGAAATCCTCATGTGAAGGGGTAGAAGAATGCTGTTCAGAATTGCTCACCCGTGGCTAACAATGATTCCCCATTTTGGTGAGAGCCATACCGACAGTTCAATCACTTTGCTGATGCCATGTGCGGATGTACAAAAAGGGACATCTTTTCGGGTTCTTTCAGCGCACGATGGCTTCGAAGGTTCGAGCATTCGACCGATGAGGCGCACAATGCAGAATGGCCAGCAAGGTGGGCTCCCACGACTTTTGATTGTGGATGACGATCCGTCGATCCGATTCTCGATGGTGGCCGTTCTGGATGAGATCGGATTTTCTGTTCGCTCGGCTGACAATGGGTTCACGGCACTGGCTGAAATAGGAAGAGAAACCCCGGATATCGTCCTCTCCGATCTCAACATGCCGCGCATGTCGGGCTTTGAATTCCTTGGGGCTGTTCGAAGACAATTCCCCTCGATTCACCTGATCGCGATGAGCGGCGCATTCTCCGGCGATGAAGTGCCTTCCGGCCTTACTGCTGACGCTTTTTATCCGAAGGGTAGCGGCGTGCGCTGTTTGCTCAAGATCATCGAACGCTTCAACCAACCGCGACCGCTGCCCGGGCGACACGAAACTGCCCCGGCGCTACTATGGATCTTTCGAAACGGTGCGACGGACCGGACAGACATGACTTCTAAGTTTTGCAGGGATTGATAAGGCCACGTTCTATATTCGCCTGATCTGAATCGAAGATCGCCGAAACTAGCTGGGCTCACAATCTTTCAACTGCAATTAGCGTCCCCATAACTTTGGGCCCATCGGCCCAGTAGCTTCGGCTTGTCCTATGCGAGAGGGGGATGCAGGTCCATACCTGGCGAAGATAATGATCTGGATCGAGCCCAGTGGGTATCGAATGCAACAAGAAATGGAGAGGCGCCGAGAGAGTCCGCGCCCCTTATGTTCACGCAAAGCCTGTGTCCATCTAGGTTCCTTCGACGTGTGAGCAGTGGTCGGAAGCGAGCTTCCACGCGCCAGACTGGCTGATCCAGGTGTCGCTGCAAATCACCGTGCGAGCACGGTGCGTGCCATTGAAGGTCGCATCATAGACGAACTTATACTGCGCGACCGCGGTGTCAGGTCCGAATGTCACTACCTTTACATCGCTGAGCTCGCCTTTGGCGAACTTTATGGATTTGTCCTGCGTTTGCTTGATGGCCTCATCCTTAGTCGCCCAGTCTCCCCAGCTGTGCCCCTCAACGTATCCCTCAGCCAAGTGCTGCTGATACCATGCCACATCGCCATTCAATTGCGCCTGGTGCATGTCTTTTTCGAGTTGCTGGATGTTGGCGGACGTGTCGCCGCCCTGCGCAATCATTGTGATGGCCGCCGCAAGGCAGCACACCGCAGGTAAGGCAAACATGATCTTCCGCTTCATAGATCTTTCTCCTCTTCGTTCGAATATTCCTGTGGTAGGCGCGAGATGATTTCTTCGTCGCGAACTTATGCTGTAGCGGGACGCCGCGACTGACCGCTTCGCAGCTTAGTGACTCAGCAAACCATGTAGGGTGGTTGCAGGTCTGGTCAATATCGCTCACCGCAGATGGCGTGTTCCTTGCCTTGGCACCGTCAGGCGCGGTCCTTCAGCACGGCACGGTCTTGAGTGTATCCAGATCAACGCGGTGCACCCGGGAGAGCCTCCAAGGAACTACCTCGATCAGAGGTTTCCCATCACTTCGTCTTTGGTCTTGAAGACCGGGCGACATGTGATTCGATCGGTAGGTGCACCGACGGGCGACAGTGAATTATTGAATACCGCATCGTCGATAGCTCGAAGTCGCGTTCCCAATCAACGCGAAGGCAGGCGTCGGGCTCGGACTGTGCGATGTTTCCTTAGGTCTGATCCTCGGCCTCCGAGTCATCTGCCTCCTGATCGGACCGCTTCAGACGCACAGGAATCCCACTGATCAGACCCTGATAGTCTGTCAGGCGTCGATCCAAAATCGCCACGCCTTTCGACGTTATTTCATACTCGCGAATTTCCTTGGCATGATCCGCTCCCCGCATCTTTATCACCACCATGATCTTGCGCAGCTGGTCATCAATCGCTACGTACCTAAGCCGGATGATGTCATCGCAAAGGAAAGAAATGGAGTATGTACTGAAGGGGAATTCAGTAAAGGATTCATCTACCTCTACGGTGCTTAGGATAGTGACCCCGATTCCTGTCAAAGCGAAGATCATCCGGTAGAGTGATTCCCGAAAGTCAGCGCGAAAGCCGGGCGACAGAGCCATCTCGAACCCTGCCAGAGAATCGATCACGAGGCGTTTGGCCCCGATCCTTTGCACCGCATCGAGAATCGACTGCATGGTTTCATCCACGGACAAATCGAGGGGACGGAGGTAAAGGATCGTGAGTTTTCCGTCTTTCTGCGGCGTTTCCAAATCCAAACCTAAACTGCTGGCCCGCTCCGCGTACGCCTCCGGGCGTTCTTCAAAGACAGCCACGATTCCCGGTTCCCCACGCTGCACACCCTCTGCAATGAATTGGGTTGCCAGGACAGATTTCCCTGTACCCGAGGACCCGGCGATGAGCACGCTATCACCCTCGCGGACACCCCCATCCAACATCTTGTCCAACTCCGGGACGCCGAAGGAAAGACGCCGATTGCCGGGCGGATTTCTCTTGCGTGCGGTCAACCCAAAGGTGCGTGAGAAGGCTTGAATTCCAGCTTCTGTGATTCGAAATGTGTGCAGCCCCGGCACGGAAGCCTGGCCGCGCAGCTTCATGATCTGGAGCTTCCGCACAATTGAATTTCGCTCTGTTGTCTGGCGTAACCAGAACAGTCCATCAGCGACGGTGAAGATGGGATTATCGCGCAGCTCGTCCTCGGCATATTCACCGATCAAGAAGGTTGTAGCTTGCCAGCTGGCAAGAGATAGAGCTAACCGCTGAATAAAGGATTGCAGGTCCATGTCGCTTTTCGGCTTCCGCACCATCGTGCGGAATGAATCCACAACCACGACCGCAGGGTTGGCCTTTTCAACTTCTTTCGCGATCTCCTCCAGGACCGCACCAAGGTCCTTGTCCAGTACAACCTGGCTGAGATTGATGAAGCGAATCGCGTCCGGCAGCTTGGCAGGATCAAAGAATGTGTACTGCTGCTGATATCGCAGCATTTTTATGGCTGATTCGCCAAGAACCGTGAAATAGAGCGCAGGTCGCTGCGGTGTCGCGTTTGCAAATACGAACTGGTGTGCCAGCGTCGTCTTCCCGCTTCCGGGGGAGCCCGCAATTATGTTGAATGAGTATTCGGGAAGGCCACCCCCCACAATTTCATCGAGGCCCGGAACCCCGGTTGGCAGCTTTTTTATTGTCACTTTCTTTGCGGTCTTCACGAGTTTCTCCCATTCCCTAACTGCGAACGTCAAATGCCGTGCCAGGCCACCCATCGCGCAGCAGGCACAACGTTACAGCTTCACCAAGGAAGATATGAAGCAGGTTGAGTAGTTGGGCGATTAGAAGCGTTCCTTCCTCGCCAGTCAGATCCAGATCCATTTGATGGCTAAATCCGTCGAAGCCCTGCAAAGTCCCATCCGCGGCGACTTGCACCGCCCCGAGACTTGGAGCTTCTGCCTTGGCTTGCGTCAAAGCACGCAAAGCGAAGGACTCAAAAGCCGATGACCCTGCAAATGCCACAAGGCTCAGGCGCAGTTTCTCGTAGACGCGAAGGGCAGCGGACTGCACCGTGTCAGAACTCTTGTCCGCATCAGATTCGTAAGCAATAAGCCGCTCAGCCAGATCTCGCATTTCCGGGGGAGTGCTCATGTTCAACGCGCATCGCTCCAGACGGTTTACCAAATTTGTGGGAGGCATTGGACTGCGAATCGATCTTTCCACAGGCGGCGGCGGTTCAGGTATTCGAAATCCAGAGTAGCAGTGGTCGCAGCGTACATGGAATTCAGTTCATGTAGCCGTTCGTTTTGGGAAGCGCTGCGACTTCCTGCGAGCCGCCGGCCTTGCTTCGAATGAGGGTGAAAACATCCAACACCGTGGCCATACTGCGAATATTTCGTGCAATGCTCAGCAGGCCCTCCCCCATATCAGGGTGTTTGTCTGTAAGCGCCTCAATTCGATCGCTCACTTTCCGTAGCCGGTCAATCTCCAGCAGAAGTTCCTCGTAGCCTGCAGCGAGTGTGGGTTCTTCAGATACCTGGTCCAACATCTTCACCGACGCCGTAACCGCTCTTGCCTCGACCTCAGCCTGAATCCGCAAATCTTCTATCAGACGCAGCGTTGTCTCCTCGCCCAGAAGGCTGACAAATACACCGAGCAACTGCGCGATCAGGAGGGTTCCGGCCTCGCTTTCCTCATCGGCGTTTGTCTGAGTATCAACTCCGCCCAGGCCGCGCAAGGCTCCATCCGCCATAACCTGCACCGCTCCGAGTCGCGGGGATTCCGACTTCGCCAGAGCCAAAGCACGAGAAGCGAGAGATTGGAAGCCGTCGGCACCGACAGGTGAGCTCAGTTGCCGGCGCAACCTCTCATAGACGCGAACACTCGCAGGTTCAGTTTGCAGCGAGGCCATGTTGGACTCCGCCTCGCGAGCAACGAGGCCGCGGGCCAGGTCACGCGTCCTTTTGAGATGAGGCATTGGTCCCTTTCGTTACGCAGCTGGGCGCCTGGCACTTAGGCGCGTAGCGCCCATGGGCAATGATACTCCGATGCCCGTTTTTCGGAATCGGATCGATACTGATCCTCATCCATTGCGACGTTCACTTGGCGTGTACCAGGTAAGAAGTAGGACCGAATTCCGGTGCAACCGAGTTGAATCGCGTGTATCCGCCGAGTGAGCTCGGAGCCGTCATTCCATCGGGCATTTGGTTTAGTCAAGCTATTACTCGAAAAGCTCTCCATTGTCGCGAGTAGCGGCTCGCAACGTCCGGAAGAGACTTTAAAAAGTGAGCAAAATTGAACAGGTCAAGAAACTCGCTCTATGAAACCCTACGTTAAATCCAGCGCTGGGCCTGGATACAGCCTGACGAAGACCGGTTTCTGAAACGAAGAACAGCGCTCGAAAGAGGTTTCCTACGAGCATTCACCTTGTAAATCCAAGCGATAACTCCTTTGGAACGGCGGTAATTACTCCTAGATGGCTGTTTGTCATCGCAGCTGCGACGCCTGACTCTGCGGGCGATCCCATCCTTGTAGACGAATCTCTCGAACAGATCGACCCGAACAGCATTCACGCTGGCGACATCGTTGGCATAAGTGTGCATACCGGTAACGCGCTCCGTGGGTACCGGATAGGGCGGATGGCGCGGGCCCGGGGTGCTTGGGTCGTATACGGCGGCATTCACGCCACCCTTTATCCCGAAGAAGCCCAGGCTTGTGGAGAAGCGCACTGCGTTGTGCGGGGAGATGGAGATATTGCCTGGGGCAGAGCAGTCGCAGGCTGTTTATCCGGTAAGCCGGATCAGATTTACGAGGGCGGACGCATTGAAGGCAATGAGTTCCTTGCCGCGCGTTGGGACCTGATCAGGCCCGAGAAGTACATGTGGGCCTCGGTGCAGACGATCCGTGGATGCCCCAAGCACTGCTCTTTCTGCAGCGTGTGGCGCACCGATGGACAGAAACCTCGCCAGCGGCAGCACCAGAACGTTATCGATGAGATCGTGAGCCTGCGGCGTCTGGGCTTTCGGTTCATTGCACTAGCTGACGACAACTTCTATCCAGTCACGCTGACGGATCTCCGTCAGGCGCAGGAACAAAACAATTTTGCCAAGCTCGAAGAACTCAACGCCATTCGTCTGGAGCGCTTCAAACTTATGGAAGAACTGGCGAAGCTGCCCAAAGACATGGTGTTCTTCACCCAGATCACTATGGAGGCTGGCGAAGACGGCGATTATCTGGATGCCATGCGTAGGGCCAACATCAAAGGAGCTCTTGTGGGCGTGGAAGCCGTAACCCCGGAGGGTCTGAAGGCAGTCTTCAAAGACTGGAACTACTCGGGTGATGCACTGGCGAAACAACTGCAGAAATTCAAGCAACATGGGGTACATGTGCTCGGCTCTTTTATTTTTGGGTTGCCGACAGACAAGCCGGAGACCTTTGATGCCACGGCAGAGCTTGCGCTAAGAGCAGGCATCACGTTTGCGCAGTTCGTCATGATGACGCCATTCCCGGGGACGGTAGATTTCGGACGCTGGGAAAAGGAACAGAGCAAGAATCCTACGATGGTGGACGGAGTGCCTATTACGCGCTATTGGCTGATTCCAGCTGAGACTCGCCCAAAAATGTTCACTCCCCACCCAACGATGAGCGCAAACGAAATTCGCGAGCGTACGCAAAAGGTGTGGGACCGGTTCTATGATTGGCACTCGATCTGGAAACGCTCCTCATGTACTCCCAACCTGCGTGCGCGCCTAGGATTCATCTTTTTGTCCAAGCTCTATCGACAAATGTATGCGGGTACCGGGATCTCGACCGACAGTGCGCGCCGGAAAAAGGCTAAGAGATGGGCAAGATGGACAGCGCGCCAATGTAAGAAGCTCTTCAAGGCAGAACCGCTGCCCACATTACAGTCGCCGAAGTGGAACACGACGCCGGCGATAGGAGCAGCAGCAATGAGTGGCCAGAGGTCGACTGCCCACTTCAACGTGCTGTCTGAATAGAGATAGAGCCGCTTGGGTCCGCTTACTGCCATGTGGGCTCAGTTACTCTTCAATTCTGCTCAGGTGCACTCAAGGTCGTCTTATCAGGTTCGTTAAACCCGGGAGAATGGACAAAGGAAGCAGAATTGTTTGTATCGTTGGATCAAAACCCACCCTTGCAAAGTTCTTCAAGTTGGCAACCCTATGTCTGGACTTCCGATTCCGATTCTTGTCCTCGCGGCGATAGTCTTCCTCTATCTCCTCAATTCCGTCAAGATCCTCCGCGACTACGAGCGTGCCGTAATCTTCCGATTGGGCCGCTCCCTGCCTGCGCCCAAGGGGCCGGGAATCATCCTGGTCTTCAGGCCGATAGACCAGATGGTGCGCATATCGCTGCGTCAGCAGGTGTTCGTCGTTCCGCCTCAGGATGTGATTACGCGTGACAATGTCACTCTCAAGGTGGATGCCGTGGTTACTCATTACGTGGTCAACCCCAATATCGCCGCCATAAAGGTGGTCGACTACGTCAACCAGACATCGCAGTTCGCCCAGACCACGCTGCGCTCCGTGTTGGGCGAGGTCGAACTGGACGAGTTGCTGAGCCATCGGGACAGACTTAATCTGCGTATCCAGTCCATCATTGATCAGCGGACTGAGCCGTTTGGGGTGAAGGTCGTCTCGGTAGAAGTCAAGCAGGTGGACCTTCCCGAGCAGATGCAGCGCGCCATGGCTAAACAGGCCGAAGCGGAGCGTGAAAAGCGCGCCAAGATCATTCACGCTGAGGGTGAGTTCAACGCAGCTCAAAAGCTGGTGGACGCCGCGGCACTACTGGCAACGCAGCCGATCACCATTCAGTTGCGCTACCTGCAAACGCTTACTGAAATCGGAGTGGAGAAGAACACCACCATCGTCTTTCCGCTGCCGGTTGAAATGCTCTCGCTGTTTCAAAAACTGCAGCCACTGGCAAAGGCGGAATCGGGCAAGGAGTAGCCGCGAACGGTTGGTTCTATAGCCCGAGGCAAGTTCTCGTTCGCCAGGCTCGCACATCCTCTCCCCTCCGAATCGCGACTATGGTGTCTGTTGATCGTGCCGAAGTCCATCTGCGGCCCTCCAGGATACGGCTGAAGATCGTGGGCAACTTTGAGAATGATGTTGCTCAATGCATGGACGCGACGGGGCCGACTACAGAGATGTGCCCCATGCTGTTTGGACCATGTATCGTTTGCAGGAAACCAAAAACTCGACAGGCTGGTCCCAGAATTTACAACATCAGAAGATGAAACTATGGCCGAATTCGAAGAGAGAGACTTAGCAGAGTCCGATCCGAGACAATACTCAGCTTCATCTGAGCACAAAAGCCTCGTGTTAGGCGTCGGATTCCTGTTTGTGTTAACTTTGGCGATCTGGCTTGTCTGGTACGGCTGGGGATTGTTCAAGCGCATTGGATGGATTCCTCAGACCCGCGTTATCAACGTGCACATGAGCGGGGTCTGGCCGACCGGTGAAATTAGAGCCTGCAAGACGGATGGACACGCAGATGTTTTGTTTTGCCTAAAGTCAGGCGAATCGCAGACTGCTCTGGCTACGAACGGACTTGCGCCACGGTCATTTTCCGTAACTTTTCATGGAAACATAACTGGAAAGTCGGAGGACAGACTGACCTGGAATTGCAGACGGGAAACTGAATCCATCGATTGCCGCGCCGTTCGATAAGAATTGTGACGTCGATCTCGACCGATAGGAAGTGGCAGAAGACCGTGACAACCCTACTTGCACAGTGAATGCCACTCACGACCAGCCATCAGATTCCCTTCGGCTTCACTTGTGTTTCCGTTCAAGAACAGTTGGGACTTCCAATCGGCATGAGATTGCCGGCACGCGGACTGTAGCAGGTGTATGCTCGAGGCATAGGTAATTCTTCACCCCTCGCCTCTGGCATTTCCCGGCTTTGCCCCAGACGATCGACGTTAAAACGCTTCCAAGCGACTGGAGCTGCGATGAGCCTCACTCAAAAACACGACACCCCCAACTGGCGAACCGTTGATTTTGAGAAGAGCCAACCTTGGTCCAAGAATGCTGGACTGGTTCCTATAGCCGACTGTTCGGAAAGTGAGACTAGCGAACCACAGGCAACCGGGTTGACTTTTCTCCAAGACTTTAGCCTCGAACATTCTCTCCGCGGCGTGCGCATCACGGCGATCGAGATTGCAGGCATCTTCTGAATCTTCTGAACGATTACCGCCGAAGTCGACTCAGCAGAACCGTAGGGGCAGAAATGAATTGCCCGATCTGCAGGGATCTGATACGAGCTTTTGTGGCTAGGGTCGACGAGTACCGCACTGCTCGCTACTCTGCCTGTTATAGGGTCACTACTGAATTTGCGGCACAAAAGAATGTTGACATGGAACGCGCAAGGTGTGACGTGGAAGAGCACCACCGTATCTGCGTTGAGTTTGTAAGGTCTATTGCGCATTTGCCGGAACGAGATGTGACTCCGCGCCTGAGACCAACTGCGGCATAGAGGAGTGCGAATCGTGATCCGTGCGCTGTCGCCATTCTTCCTATCAAGATGAGGCTCTGCTGGTTTGAAACATAGGGCTAGGTTTTGGGCCCCAGCCCGGACCTGCAGAACTGGGGGCAGGCTATATACATGTGATTGAGACACTAGCGACTACCACCATCCGCCAGATCGCGGACGATCTAGGATGCGGATACAGCCGCGGCGGTACTCGATCAATCAGCTTTGCTGGAAGCTATCCGCAGCGAGGGACACGCTGGTACGGCGACTGCCAAGCATAGTGGCCATGAACTCCTGTGTGAGGTGTTCTGAGCCGAAAGCTCTGCACGAATATAAAAACCACTGACTAACTATCGTATGTTCCCTATCCGACATACATGCGGACTTATTTCCCGGTTCCAGCTGACTGAGCCCGTACCGGAAGGGAGATGCGGAAGGCAGTTCCGCATCTGCCGGTGCGTGTGCTCGTCCGGCTTCTGATCCTGCCACGATATCGGTCGATGATCGCTTTTGTGATCGCCAGCCCCAATCCCGTCCCGCGCTCCCCCTTCGTACTGAAAAACGGTTCGAAGATCCTGCCATGGATTGGGGCAGGAATTCCGCATCCATTATCGGCGAAAAAGATATGCGCTTCCCCATCTGTACACCTGGCGCGGATGTGCAAAGTACCTTTAATGGGTAGCGCTTCCACCGCATTACCGATCAGATTCGAGAACACCTGGAGCATTTGGCCCGCATTACTCTCCACACTCACATCGATCGGCAGCTTCTTAAGTAGCCGGATCTCCTTGGCGGCGATCTTGTTGCGGTGGATGCGGAGAGCTGCTTCTGCCAGAGGCGCGATCAGGACGGGTTCCACCGTTTCTTTTGAGTGGTAGAAACTCAGCGTCTGACGCGAGATTGTAAAGAGAACCAAGAGCTGTTCAGAGATGAGGCCCGAGTAATTGCGCACCTGCTGACCATCATCGGAATTGGTCTGAACAAGAAAGTTCAGATTGGTAATGGCCTCGAGCGGACCGTTGACCTCATGCATTGTGGATGCAGCGAATTGCCCCGCTAATGCCAAAGCCTGGCTGGCATGCAAAGCTTCTTCCAACTGCTGGACTCTGTCGAATGTCGGGACTGGCCTGTCCATACGGATCTCCGAAGCAGCTGGAGAGGATGCCATAGGCAGGCATCGCGTGCGCGGAGGGAAGTTCCTCTTCGGCCCAGTTGTATGGCTTCACCACAATTGCGGAATGGAACGTTGTAAGCCGCAATGTACGGTATTGAATACTAGGATGAGGACAAGTTCAGAAGAGATGCTAGTGCAGGTGGCTAGCGATCAAAGTATCCACCCTTCGCTGGATTTCCGAACTGCTCCTGTCCTCGCGAGTGGCTCGGAATTATCTCTGAAAAACTGTGGACATTGCGTCAGTAATGGATTCTGCCTTGTTTGCACTATAAAGGTCGTGCAGCACGCCGCCCCTAGAGATATCAAGACACTCAGGAAGTGAGCTATGTTGAACAGCCGCCGACGACAAATCAGCGTAGAAAAGGGTATCTTGGGCTCTTTCGCGAGACCGCGTAGGACATGTTTGCCAGCTTCGGAGGTCTTCATTGCCCCTAACGATCATCCTCGCTGTAGGGGTGGATTCGTCATTTCTGGCAAGTCAGAGGTCATTTTGGGAATCTGCCGGATGCTACGTCACCTCCGCGGGGTCGATCAGTGAGGCGATCGTTCAATTCAGGGATGGCGATTTCGATCTGATTATCCTGGGCCATTCCATTCCCATCGAAAGCTGCGAAAGAATGACGTTCCTAATTCGAATTTCCGGCTCGCGGATTCCGGTGGTTTGTGTCACGGACTCTTTCGGCGGCCACAACAGCTTTGCGGACGCGACTATCCAGATTGACGGCGACGATCTCCTGCTGGTCGTTCAAGAGCTATTGGCCACGCGCAGAAAGAACGGAGGAGGCGGCAGCGCAGTATGCGAAGTAGGTGAGAGGCCGCCGTTCCATATGCTAAAGCACCTGCGCACGTTACAGATGCTGTGGCCGCGGAAAACTCCACAACGGGGCACAGGATTGCGATGAGAAACATTCCTGGATCAGGTTGGGGCCACCTCGCCAGTGCCGCGAGAAAGAGCGATTTCACTGGGCGCTTGTCTCCGGACGAGCGCTTTGAATTTGAATCTCTTAGAACCTTTTCTGACTATCCACCTGCAACCACTCTGTTTGTTGAACGGCAAGCGCCCGATAACGTGCTCTTTTTGTTGACCGGACAGGTGAAGCTCTCCCTGAATTCGAGCGCGGGCAGGCGAACGATCCTCGGTGTCGCCTGTCCTGGGGAAACGCTGGGGCTTGCTTCTGCATTTTCCGGAAGCAGGTACGATATCACCGCAGAGACTGTATCCCCATGCACGGTCGCGTCTATCGAGCGTGAAGCCTTTCTTGAGTTCCTGAGGCGCCACCCTTCGGCCTACGTAAATGTGGCCCGCGAGCTCTGCCTGGAATGTGCCAGAGCTTGCGAGCAGGTGCGAAGACTCGGTCTGACGGTAACGGCGTCGGAGAAGCTCGTCCGGTTTCTACTGGAGCAGTGTGTAGTGGCCCACCAAACGGAGCGCGGTGCACGCTTATTCTGTGCGCTCACCCATACTGAGATTGGTGAGTGTATCGGTGTCGCGCGAGAAACAGTCACTCGACTCTTTTGTGACTTCAGATCTCGAGAGCTGCTGGAGTCACGAGGATCGACATTGATCATTTCAGATCGCAGGGCGTTGGAAAACTATGCCGGAATTAGATAAAGCGCCAATTGCATCTCATCTCGGTTTTGAAAATGAAGGGATCGTGGCCTTGGAGGCAATGGCATGAGCGAGGCCGTCGACATCAAAACTCTCTTAATTGACGAGAAGGAAGTCAGCGCACGCCGTGGACAGACGATTCTGGACGTCGCCCGGGAGAACGACATCGACATTCCTACCCTCTGTCAGCTGGATGGATTGACAGATGTGGGCGCGTGCCGCATGTGCGTCGTTGAGATAACGGGCAGCAACAAGCTCTTGCCAGCCTGCGTAACCACAATATTCGAGGGCATGGAAGTGCACACAGCAACAGAGCGCCTTCAGAAGCATCGCAAGATGATTCTCGAGTTGCTTTTCGCCGAGCGGAACCACATATGCTCAGTCTGTGTAGCCAACAACGACTGCGAATTGCAAACCCTGGCGCAGAATCAGGGCGTCACCCATATCCCGCTGCCATATCGCAATCCAGCGTTACCAGTTGATGCCTCGCATGAGCGGTTCACGCTGGACCACAACCGCTGCATTCTGTGCACGCGTTGCGTGCGCGTCTGTTCCGAAATCGAAGGTGCGCATGTCTGGGATGTGATGGCCCGCGGTATTGACTCGCTCATCATCTCCGACCTTAATCAACCATGGGGAAGCAGTTCCAGTTGTACCAGTTGCGGAAAATGCGTGCAGGTTTGTCCCACCGGAGCGCTTTTCGATAAAAGCAAAGTCGGCTACGATTCTCCCAAATCTCCCGAGTTCTTGCCTTACTTGAATCTCATGAGAGAAGAGTAAGAAGCAAATTGAACTGACAGATTCTGACTGGACTTCGTCTACTGCCGGGGAGATTGCGACGGGCTCAGCGTGGCGATCACAAGCAACAGGTATCTTGACTAGATGTTCGGCTTCTTGTCGTCGTCGTCCGCTCAGAGATTCAGATCATGCAGGATCACAGTCATTAGGGATTTATGAACCCGGATGCGATCCTTGTATTCAATAAAGCCGAGACTCCGAAAGCGATTCATAAAAAAGCTCACGCGGGACCGCGTTGTGCCTATCATTTCTGCGAGGGTTTCCTGCGAAATCTTGGGGATCAGTGCTTCTTGATCGCCTTGCAGACCGAACTCGGCCAGGCGTAGAAGGATTCTGGCCAAGCGCTTTTCGCTGTCGTTGAAGAGCTGATCGACCAGATCGGCCTGAATTCGCATGCTCCGCTCCAAAAGGAACTTCAGGAAGAGGTCAGAAAACTCATGCTCTTCGTGCATGACCCGAATCATCTCTTCTCGTCTGATTTTGAGAGCGGTACAGGCTGTGATGGCAGTAGCGGAGGATAGACGCAGGCCGGGTGTCGTCGCGAGAGCTTCCTCTCCCACGAAGGAGTGCGGAGCTAAGAGCGCAATCGTTGCTTCTTTACCAGTTGTGGAGACGACAGTGACTTTTGCGCGGCCTTTTTGAAGATAGAAGACCGAATCGGCTGGGTCGCCCTGAGAGAAGAGGTTCTCTTTTGGTTCTAAGCAAACTACTCTCCGACCGAGGCCTGCGCTAGCCAGAAACGCTGTTAAGTCAAACACATGCGCAGCAGAGACAGTCATCTTCGCCACCTCTTGGCGCTGGCGCATTGCTTGGATAACGTGCAGCAACGAACCCGGGACTCGACTGAACTGCTGCCAACGCCCCATTCCAGAATGGCAGGAGTGAAACTGGAGCTAATTATAGACCTCTATGTCGGAGACCGACATAGAGCTGATTCTGCGTCCGCCTATCTCCTCTTCGTCGCAATCACGGCTGCTGGACGGGTTCCTCTACAGGATGTTGGTCTAACGCGAGGCATGGTTCGCTGGCATGGTTTAGAAAATCCATCTCGCATTCGTGATCCTGCTCATCCGAAAGCCGCGCTCAGGTGGTTAAGAATTTGACCGATGAGCAGTTATGACCAGCTTTCGATAGTCATTATGTTTCACACTGATGGAGCGAATGCAGCAAACTTGCATCTGCTGTCTCGTGAACCTGTCTGCGGGTGGGATCGATCGAGCAGACGATCTCCAGGTCCTGCCGGCTCCGGAGAGAATGTGGCCTTACAATATGAATCGGAAATTGTTTCTGATTGTCGGTGCAGTTCTGGTTGTGGCCGCGCTTCTGCTCGGGTTTATCCCGCAATACCTGAAAAATAGAGACCTAGAGAGCCAACTCAGCGTGGTACGGCAGCAACTAGAATCAGAACGCGAGAAATCCCAGATGGACGAGCTCGACCTGCTTTGCGGGCGCGTTTACCTCGAAACCGACCTGAAGAACTACGGTCTGGCGAGCCAATACTCATCAAAATTCTTCGACCGAACCCGAGAAATGATGAACCAAGTATCAAGCCCGAATCGGAAGGCTCTCCTACAAGAGGTGTTGGCGCAGCGGGATTTGGTTACAGGAGGACTGGCAAAAGGAGACTCTCGCACTGTTTCGGTAGTGCAGGATCTGTTTCGGCGCATGTTGGAGAATGCGCAGAATGGATCTAGGTAGTTTCGCCGCTTATGGTCAGCAAGAACCAACATGCGCATGGATTTGTGCAATAGGTTCTGTCTGCGGGATCTCCGGCGAAGATGTCGTTTAATTCTTTAATTCGTCCAAGCGGCCTTGAGGCTAACTGCCCCCTTTAAACTCGCCACCGCGAATGCCTTCAATCCATATCTACTGTCATGATGCACACAATCCGGTGCCGCTTTTGGTGCCACTTTGTACCGTTATTTTGTGTTTCTTTGTGCGACTAGGTGCCGGGTGGATAACGACACCATCTCGTTCATTATGTAGCTCTTATTCCAGACTGTGCAAGGTGGTGCAGGGAAGTGCTGGGTAGCAAAAACAGGACTGAAAATCCGCGGCCCGCAAGGGTGTGGGGGTTCAAGTCCCAAGTCCCCTCCGGGCACCAATGTGGTTCATTCATCGACTTGGCCGATCTTAACCCGGAAAATCGGGGTACCCCCCTCCCCCCTACTCTGCAGGCAAATTAACTAAATTCAGTGGTTTGTGAAAAGCGCATGACCGTAAGTGGTCGGGTTTGATCGACTTATATCGCAGAATCTTTAGAGTCTAGGACTTAGGGCCGCTTTGGTTTCCGCAGGCTTGCGGACGCCCTTCTCCGTTGTGACGAATCAATACTTCTGAACTAAGGATAGCGAATTCGAAGAAATAATCTGCAAATGCGCAAGGGGTTTTTGCAGGCGCAGGTTCTCGGCCCGATGAGCGTCGAGCCCACATCTCAAAAGCGAGATGGGGGGCACCCATATGCAAGCCTGTTCGTGAAGGGATGAGATGTCGGCTACCCGCGGGGTTGTGAGGTGGCGCGGTTCCCTCGAGTTCGACGGCTGCCCTATAGTGATGATTCATCGCTTCAGTGCAGGAGATTGTTTCCGAAGTGTTTCTTGCGACGCTTGGCGTGTTCACGATTGTCGGATTGATTGCGGCGATTCTCAGTAAGAGGGTCGCGCCGATGGTCGCGTTGATTGCGTTTCCGGTGATCGCGTCGTTGTGCGCAGGGTTCGGCCTGCAGACGGGCAAGTTTATGCTGGCGGGGATCGAAGCGATCTCCGGCGTGATCGGGATGTTCGTCTTCGCCATTCTCTTTTTTGGCGTGATGACGGATGCAGGCATGCTGCGACCACTGATTGCGTGGCTGCTGCGGGTTGTGGGGCGGCGGCCCTCGCGTATCGTTCCCGGCACAGCGCTGCTTGCCTTGCTGGTGCATCTCGATGGCTCGGGAGCCGTAACGTTTCTGGTGACGATTCCGGCGGTGCTGCCGCTGTATGAGGAGCTGGGAATCGATCGACGGATTCTGGCATGCGTGGCTTCAATGGCGGCGGGCGTGAACTTCCTGCCGTGGACGGGGCCCATGCTGCGCTCGTCGGCTGCGCTGCATATCCCGGTCGCGAGCATCTTCGAGCCGATGATCGCGGTGCAGGCGGTCGGCCTGATTTTTGTATTCACCATTGCTGTTGTGCTAGGGCGGCGCGAGGAGCGGCGACTGGGCACGGATGTTGGGGCGAAGGCTACAGGTCCAGGCGGAGATGCGAAGGAGGAACTGCCGCGCAATTTTGTGTTCAACATTTTGCTTACCGTGGTGGTTCTGGGGACGATGATCAGCGGGAGGGCTGATCCGGTGGTGGTGTTCATGCTGGGGACGATCGTGGCGCTGGTGGTGAACTTCCGCGATGTGAAGGCGCAGCAGGAGCGCGTTACCGCACATGCGCCGGCCGCCATTCTAATGGCGAGCATTTTGTTTGCCGCGGGCGCCTTTACGGGAATTATGAAGGGCACGGGCATGGTGAACGCGATGGCCTCTGCCGCTGTGCAGCACCTGCCGCAGCATGAAGTCCGGCTGATGCCGCTCGCACTGGGAATTCTATCGATGCCTCTCAGCCTGTTTTTCGATCCCGACTCGTTTTATTTCGGTGTGTTGCCGGTGCTTGCGGGAGCGGGGGCGCATGCAGGCATTCAGCCAGTGACGATGGCGCAGGCAGCGCTGCTCGGATTGCATACGACCGGGTTTCCCGTGAGTCCGCTGACACCAGCAACGTATCTCGTGGTTGGGCTGTCGGGCATCAGCCTCGCGCAGCATCAGCGGTATACCATTCCGTTCCTGTTCGGCGCATCGTTGCTGATGACGGCGGCTGCGGTGGCGTTGCGAGTGATTCCGCTGTAAGAGGTGGAGAGGAATTGTGAAGAGCGTGAGGATCGGCTGCGGAGCGGGCTACTCAGGAGACAGGATCGACGCTGCGGTGGAGCTTGCGAAGAAGGGTTCGCTTCAGTACCTCGTGTTCGAGTGCCTGGCGGAGCGCACCATCGCGCTGGCACAGAAAGTGCGGCTCGCTGATCCGAACGCCGGTTTCGATCCGCTGCTGGAAGAGCGGATGGAGGCTGTGCTGCCGATATGCGCGGCGAACCGCACGCGCATCATCACGAATATGGGAGCCGCCAATCCCCTGGCTGCGGCGATGCGCACGCGGGAGATTGCGCGCAGGCTGGGTTTGCGCGGGCTGCGAATTGCAGCGATCACGGGCGATGATGTTCTTGCCGCAATGCGTGCGGGGCAGGTGGCGATTGAGTCGCTGGACGGAGAGATGCCGGATCCAGGCGCGTGGGTTTCGGCGAATGCATATCTCGGAGTGGGGCCGCTGGTCGAGGCGCTTGAGGGTGGCGCGGATATCGTGATCACGGGACGGGTTGCGGATCCTGCTCTGTTTCTTGCAGCGATGATTCATGAGTTTTGGTGGCGGCTCGACGATTGGGATGCACTCGGGCAGGGCACGGTGATCGGGCATCTGCTGGAGTGTGCGGGGCAGCTCACGGGCGGTTACTTCGCGGATCCGGGGTATAAGGATGTACCGGGGCTGGCGCATCTGGGTTTTCCGATTGCGGAGGTGAGCGAGGATGGCTCGGCATTGTTCGGCAAGGTCGAGGGGTCGGGAGGCGTGCTCAATCGCGCGACGTGCACCGAGCAGCTGCTTTATGAGATTCAGGATCCGGCAGCTTACTTCACGCCGGATGTGGTGGCGGATTTTTCTCAGGTGACGATGGAGGAGGCGGGGCCGGATCGTGTGCGAGTGCGCGGAGGCCGGGGGCGAGTGAGGCCTGAGACGCTGAAGGTGTCGGTGGGCTATCGCGATGGCTTCATCGGCGAGGGGCAGATTTCGTATGCGGGACCGAATGCGCTGCGACGTGCCGAACTGGCTCGGGATGTTCTTGCACAGCGGCTTGGAGGGACGGGGATTTCGGAATTGCGGTTCGATTTCATCGGGGTGAATTCCATTCACGGTTCGCAACTTTCGGGGCCTGCTCCGGAGCCTTATGAAGTACGGCTTCGGGCGGTGGGCCGGGCATCTTCGCAGCGGGCAGCGAGCAGCATTTCGAGAGAAGTGGAGGCGCTATACACCAATGGTCCTGCCGGGGGCGGAGGCTGTACGGGATCGACGAGGGAAGTGATCGCGATCCACTCGGTGCTGATTCCACGCGAGGCGGTCACGTGCCACGTTCACTATGAGGAGTGCTGAGATGCGGCTGATCGAGATCGCTCATGCGCGCGCGGGGGACAAGGGGAATATCGTCACGTTATCGGTGATTGCGTACAGGCGGGCGGACTTCGGGTTGATTGCGCAGCAGGTGACGGCAGAGCGGGTGGCGGAGCATTTCGGTGAGATCCTCGATGGGCCGGTTCTGCGGTATGAAGTTCCCCAGCTTAGTGCTTTGAATTTTGTGCTTCGACGTAAGAGGGAGTACAGCGTTACGCGATCACTGATGCTGGATGCACATGGGAAGTGTCTCTCGTCGGCGCTGCTGGCAATGGAGCTCGACGAGTGGTCGGACGCGGCACGGTGACCTCATCAGCCAATCGAGAAGGCGAGGCATTGAAAGGCAATGAGAGGAGAGACAGCATGATTGCTATTGGAGGACTTGTTGCTCTCATCGTTGTGATTGCGATCTTCTTCCTGTTCAGAACGCGGAATAAGCCTCTATGAATTGGCCAGCATGAAGCGCACAAGGATGAGATCGCCAGGGAACTGTCTGGTATCCCAGGTCTCAGAAGCGAGACCTGGGGCACCCAATCCATCGCGCCTGAGCAGAAGTTAGACCCTTCGCTGGGCTCAGAGCAGGATTGCCACATGAACTTGAAAGCCCACGCGGATTGGCGTGGGCTTTGTACTTGTGAAGAGGGAGGGCCTTTTATGCATGGCGGCTTTTGACGGAGGCGGCAGGCTTTGCGTTTCGGGTCTGGCTCCAGATCTTGAAGATAGCGGCGACGTGGCGGAAGAAGATGCCGGGCATCTTGCTCCACTTGTAGACCTGGGTCACCCCGGCGGCGCGCAGCTGGTGCTTGATCGGGATTTCGTGGAGAGTGAAGCCGTGGCGATGAGAGCGCGCGACGAATTCCCACCAGAAGCCTTCTTTCATCTCACCGAGTTCGCGGGCCATGACCTTGGCGACGGAGTCGCGCATGAGGACATAGGGGCAGCTGGGATCGTGGACCGGTACGTGGAAGACTGCCTGGTAGAGAAAATAGAAGAAGCGCGAGAAGGCGCGACGCACGAGGGTATCGGCGCGGTGGACGCGCCAGCCAATGATGACGTCGGCGGAGTTGCGGGCATCCCAGAACTTCTGGAAATCGCGGGGATCGCACTGGCCGTCGGAGTCGAGGCAGAGGAGATACTCGGACTCGCACATCTCCATGCCTTCGCGCATGGCCTTTGAGTAGCCTTTGCGGGCGTCGCTCAGGTTGAGGCGGATGGGGAGTTCGTTAGCGAGCGAGCGGAGGACTTCTTTGGAGTTGTCTCGGCTGCCGTCTTCGCACACGATGAAACCGATGTCGGTGGTGCGGGAGAGCTCTGTGTTCATCCCGCGAATTGTTGCTTCGATGCTTTCGCCTTCGTTATGTACCGGTAGAAGGACTTCAACCTGATGAGTGGACATAATTTATCTCCTCTAGCCACCTACAGTATGGACCCACACGAAGAGCGGGCGCACACATGCACGTAGTGCGAAGAAAGATGCTGTTTTGGGGCGATGTGTTGCCTCAGGGCGGGTTTGGCGTTGCATGGGGATCAGTTGGAAGAGCGAGGACGCCAGCGATAAGCGGCTTTGGAGTTCTCGACGAAGTAGCGTTCGCGGGCGTCTGGCGATTTGGACGACATGTATTCGGTAACGATGGCGAAGGTCTGGTCGTAGGGAGCGACCTGGTCGCTGTTGGGCCAGTCGCTGCCGAAGATGACGCGGTTGGGGCCGTAGAGTTCCCAGAGAGGATCGAGCTTTTCGCGGTAGTACTGCTTGTCGCGAATGAGGACGCCATCTTTAATGGTGGGGATTTCAGAGAGCTTGACGTAGACGACAGGGTGCTGCGCGAGGGCAGCAAGATTGCGGCGGTAAGTGGCGATTGCGTGCGGGTCGCCGATCACTTTGGCGTTGGGCAGGTGGTCGATGACGATGCGGAGGTGGGGGACAGCTTCTGCAACTTGAAGGATGGCGCGGATGAGACGCGGATCGGGGTTTGCACTTTCGAAGACGAGGCCGGCATCGGCCAGGGCACGAAGGCCGTCGAGGAAGTGCGGTTTCGAGAAGTCGTGAAGCAGATCGCGATCCCACAGATTGCCGTAGCGGATGCCGAGGAAGAGCGGGTCTTTGTGAAGACGGTCAAGTTGATTGCGGAAGGCGGGGTCGGCGGGATCCAGATCGCCGATGATGCCGAGGACGAATGGCTTGGACCTGGCGATATCGAGCAGCCATTCGTTGTCAGAGAGAAGCGGGCTGCACTCGATGGCGATGCATCCGGTGATTCCGAATTGCCTGGAAAGAAACTGGAGGCGTGGAGGAAGAGCGGGTTTGTAGAGAGCGGGACTATCGGGCGTTGGCCAGGGGACACCGCCGGGCCGGGTGGGATCGAAGAAGTGAACGTGAGAGTCGATGATTTTGGACATCGGATCGGGGTTTTCGATAAGCGTGCCCATTGGAGCAGATGAAGATGGGCGAGGCAAGCGAAATCTCGTATTGAAATAGTTGCTCCATTGCATTAATCTGATGGCGTTCGCGCGGGGCTTAACTGGTTCTGCGCCTATGCGTTTTTTCCCCGACAAATTTCTGCTTACGAGAGGCATTTTGAATGACTGGGACTGCCACACGCCTTGCTCTTCTCACTGATTTGTGGGATGACAAGCTCGCCAGCACCCTGGACGAGCCGGAGCTGCTGCGCTACCGCTCGAATCTGCTGGGCGCCGATTTGCGCATCACGAACTTCGCAGGTGGAAATACGAGTTCGAAGATCATGGAGCGCGATCCGCTGGATGGAGCGGAGCGGGAAGTGTTGTGGGTGAAAGGCAGCGGCGGGGACCTGGGCAGTATCAAGCGGAGCGGGTTTGCGACCTTGTATCTCGACAAGCTGCTTGCGCTGGAGAAGGTGTATGGGGGAGCCGAACGGGAAGACGAGATGGTGGCTCTCTATCCGCTGTGCACTTTCGGATTGAATCCCGTGGCGGCTTCGATCGATACGCCGTTGCACGGCTTTCTGCCATTCAAACATGTGGATCATCTGCATCCCGACTGGGGTATCGCGCTGGCGGCGAGCGCCAATGGACACGAGAAGCTCAAGGAGTTCAATGAGCGTTTTGGTCACCGGATGATCTGGGTTCCGTGGCAGCGGCCGGGATTTGAACTGGCGATGATGATGAAGAAGGCCGTTGAGGCCAATGCCGGGTGTGATGGCGTTGTGCTCGGCGGGCATGGGCTTTTCACGTGGGGAAACACGCAGCGCGAGTGCTATCTGAACACGATCACCATCATCGATCAGCTTGGGCAGTTTGTGCTGGAGCACGTGGAGAAGCGTCGGGAGACGATCTTCGGCGGTGCTCGTTATACGGTGAGGCAAGATGCGAAGGAAGTTGCGACGAAGATCTTTCCATTTTTGCGCGGGCGGGTTTCAGCACAGCGGCGGCTGATTGGAACGTACAGCGATCTCGAGGATGTGCTGCAGTTTGTTAACGCGAAAGATGCGGAGAGGTTGGCGTTTTTGGGAACGAGCTGTCCGGATCATTTTCTGCGGACGAAGGTGCGGCCCATGTACGTGAACTGGGATCCTTCCGGCGACGTGAGTACGTTGCGGGGCGCGATTGATGAGGCTTTGACGAAGTATCGCAAGGAATATGCGGAGTACTACACGAAGTTTGCGGAGCCGAGTTCTCCCGCGCAGAGAGATCCGAACCCGACGGTGGTGCTGATTCCGGGAGTGGGGCAATTCAGTTTTGGTAAGACCAAGGCGGAGTCGCGGGTCACAGGCGAGTTCTATGTCAACGCGATTCATGTGATGGAAGGCGCGGCTGGACTGGGCGGGTTGAGTAAGTGTCCAACGGTGTTGCCGCAGGCAGGCGCGGCGGCGACAACAGAGATGTTCGAGGTCCATGACAACTATGTAGCGTTGCCGATACGCGAGGCGTTTCGAATTGAGTACTGGGCACTGGAAGAGGCGAAGCTTCGCAGGCAGCCGCCGGAGAAGGAATTGAGCAGGCAGGTTGCTCTTGTGGTGGGTGGAGGCAGCGGAATCGGCAGGGAAGTGGCGCTGATTGCGGCGGAACGCGGCGCGCATGTGATTGTTGCGGATCGTGCTATCGATGCGGCTGAGCGGGTTGCAGAGGAGACCCGCAAGGCGGCAGGCAAGGAAGCAGTGATGTCCGCCGCGATCGACATCAGCAAGCGCGATTCGATCCGCGCAGCGATAGAGAAGGTCATTCTGACTTATGGCGGGGTCGACATCATCGTGAATACGGCGGCGCTGTTTCCGTCGTCTCCGACAGGCGTGATTTCAGACGAGCAATGGGCCACGACGCTGACGGTGAATGTGACCGCGAATTATTTGCTGCTCGATGAGATTGCCGCGATCTTCAAGGATCAGGATCTGGATGCGTCGGTGGTGCTAACCAGCAGCGCGAATGCCGTGGTGCCGAAACGGGGCAGTGAAGCGTATGACGTGAGCAAGGCTGCACTGAGCCACCTCCTGCGGGAATTTGCGGTTTCGCTGGCGCCCAGGGTGCGCGTGAACGGGATCAGCCCGGCAACGGTGGTGAAGGGTTCGACGATGTTCCCGAGGGACAGGGTGATTGCGTCACTGAAGAAGTACAAGCTTGAGTTTGAAGAGTCGATGAGTGACGAAGAATTGCGGACAGTGCTCGCGCAGTTCTATGCGCAGCGGACGCTCACGCATAAGCCGATTGAGCCTTCAGACTGCGCGAAGGCGATTCTTTTCCTTGCAGGGCCGCAGGCGCGGTGCACTTCAGGGCATTTAATTCCGGTGGATGGTGGGCTCACGGAAGCATTCCTGCGCTGACTGGTTCAGGGTGACTGGACGTCGAGCATGAATCTGGTTGTGGCTGTGCTTCCGGCAGACATCACGATGACTGTTGGCATGTAGTTGCCGGTCATCGCTGAGGACGTCGCTGAGAAGGTGAGTGAACCGGAAGGGTTTGTGTCGGATGAGGCGTAGGTAACCTGTACCCCTCCGGGGAGGCCGGTCAGAGCTACCTGGGCTGTCTCGCTGGTTGAGCCGATCTGGATTGGAATGCTTATGGCTTTGGCGCCGGCAGTGAGCTGGACTTTGGAAATCGGCAGGTAGACTGAAATGGGTCGGGGCACGATGTAGCCGTTTCCGCCTCCGCACGCGCAGAGAGATAGCGGTATCGCGCAGAGCAAGCCCAGAAGCGAGCGAACGATCGGGCGTAACGTCGTCGAGGTTGCCAATCCGTCTCTCCTCATTCGTCTGGAGTAGAGTCCATGTATCGAGTTACAGGGAAAAGGATAGAAGGCGTTGAAACCTGTTGAGATTGCGGAAGTGTATCGGTAACTTAGGAATATTTCAATAGAGCATCTATTTGCTTTTTGATGTTGTGCTCCGCTATGATGGCTGCGCTCAAATGGGAAAGGTGCAGGACTGTATGACTCCCGCAGATCGGCTTGAAACCGATGAAGCCAGATGTCTCGCCGTCGATCTCGGTGCAGGAAGCGGCCGAATTGTGCTGGGCGAGATAGCGGGAGGTTGCTGGAGGCTCGAGGAGGTTGAACGTTTTCGAACACCTCATCGAGTGGACAGCGCAACGGGATACCAGTGCTGGGAGATCGATGAGATCGTGGCCCAGATCGAGCAGAACCTGGCCAAGGGCGCACTTTCCGGTACGGTCGCCAGCATCGGGGTGGATAGCTGGGGAGTGGACTACGTCCTGCTGGATGAGAGATTGGATCGAGTCGGAGTTCCGGTCTGCTATCGGGATGGGCGCACAACCGGGGTGATGGATGAGCTGTGCGCGCGACTGTCGCGTGAGGAAATTTACAGACGAACCGGCATCCAGTTTCTGACCTTCAATACGCTGTACCAGTTGGCGGCTTGCGTGAAGCAGGAGCCTAAGTGGATGGAGCAGGCACGTCATTTCCTGATGATCCCGGACTATCTGCATTTCCGGCTTTCGGGTGTGCTGGCGAATGAATACAGCAATGCCACGACGACGCAGCTATGCGGTCTCGACGGTGAGTGGGATCAATTCCTGATGAGTGCGATCGGGGTGAAGGGCTTGCTGACGAGGTCGCCGGTATCGGCTGGGACTGTGTTGGGCGATGGGAGAGGCGCTGCGCGGGGGTTGAAGGTGATTGCTCCCGCGACGCACGACACGGGCTCGGCGGTGGCAGGCACGCCGCTGGAAGACACCGACGAAGCATATATCAGCTCGGGGACATGGTCATTGATGGGGATCGAGAGCATGAGCTCGATTGCAAACGCCGAGGCGCTGAGCATGAACTTCACCAATGAAGGCGGAGTTGAGGGCCGCTTCAGGGTGCTGAAGAACATCATGGGGATGTGGCCGATTCAGCGCGTTTGCGAGGAAAAACAGATTGATAACTTCGGTTCGCTGGTAGAAGAGGCTGCGCATGAGAGGGCGTGGCGGTCAATTATCAATGTGAACGATCCGGAGTTTCTGAATCCTGCTTCGATGACAGATTTGATTCGCGAGCACTGCCGGAGATCGGGTCAGGCGGTGCCGGAGACCGTCGCGCAGATGGCGCGGTGCGTATTTGACAGCCTGGCGCTTTCATACAGGAGCGTGAAGCTGCAGTTGGAGGCGCTGTGCGGCAGGAAACTAAAGCGGATTCGCATCGTGGGCGGCGGGTGCAAGAACCGGTTATTGAATCAACTCTGTGCAGATGCGTGTGAGCTGCCGGTGACGGCCGGCCCGGTGGAGGCCTCGGCGCTTGGGAATCTGAGCGCCCAGATGATCGCTCTGGGGGTTATCGAGAACCTGAGCGCGGCGCGTAAGCTGATATGTACATCCTTTGAAATGCATGAATTTTATCCGCATACGATTGTGCCCGGCAGCGCGCTGGCACGATTTGAAGAGATGCTCGCGACGAGGGAGATGAAGGGAGAGCCATGCGCGTGACCGGAACGAAGATTGAAGAAGCGTACGCCTTCGCACGCGAGCGATATGCCGAGCTCGGTGTGGACACCGAAAAGGTGCTTGGTGAACTCGATAGAGTGCCGATCTCTATCCAGTGCTGGCAGGGCGACGACGTGCTTGGCTTCGAAAGCGCCGATGCCAGTCTTACAGGCGGGATCCAGACAACGGGGAACTATCCTGGACGGGCGCGGAATGTTGACGAGTTGCGCGCGGATCTCGAATCCGCCATTGCGTTAATCCCGGGCGCAAAGCGTGTGAACCTGCACGCGACTTACCTCGAAACCGATTCTCCAGTTGAGCGGGACAAGATTGAGCCACGGCACTTCCAGGGATGGATTGACTGGGCGAAGCGAGAAGGGCTGGGGCTCGATTTCAATCCGACGTGCTTTTCACATCCGAACAGCGCGCAGAACTTGACGCTGAGCCATCCGGATAATGGACTCAGGAAATTCTGGATCGATCATTGCATCGCGAGTCGGCGGGTGAGCGAATACATCGGAGAACAGCTGGATACACCGGCAATCATGAACATCTGGGTACCGGATGGGTACAAGGACACGCCGGCGGAGAGGCTGGAGCCGAGGAAGAGACTGATTTCGTCTCTCGACGCCATTCTGAGCGCGATGGATGGGAAACACCATAAGGTAGCGGTTGAAGGGAAGCTGTTTGGGATAGGCGCAGAGAGCTGCACAGTGGGGACGAATGAGTTCTACATGGCATACGCCGCGACACGCAAAACGATGCTCTGTCTGGACGCCGGCCACTTTCATCCGACGGAGAATGTAGCGGACAAGATTTCGACGTGCCTGTGCTTTCTGAACGAAATTCTGCTGCACGTTTCACGACCAGTTCGCTGGGACAGCGACCACGTTGTTCTGTTCGATGACCCAACGATCGCAATCGCGCAGGAGATCGTACGTTCGAATGCGCTGGACAAGGTGAACATCGGGCTTGATTTCTTTGACGCGAGTATTAATCGGGTTGCTGCCTGGGTGATCGGAACTCGGAATTTCAGGAAGGCGTTACTGTTCGCGCTGCTCGAGCCGAGAGAGGCGCTCAAGAAAGCGGAGTGCCGATTCGACTACACGACGCGGCTGGCATTGATGGAGGAAGCGAAGTCCCTGCCGTGGCCTGCAGTGTGGGAGTACTACTGCACGACCAAGAATGTGCCACCGGGCAGCGACTGGCTCAAGACGATCAGGACATACGAGGCAGACGTTCTGAGCAAGCGGGGCTGAAGACCATAGCCGGTGGGAACCGATAACTGATTTCTACTTTCCAGGAACGGGGGCAGAGGTGCATTCCGGACGCTGATGTATGCTGATTGTGTGGTTTCACTATTGAAACATTGAGCGCGGGAGAGCAAGTTGCCAAAAGCGAAGATCAAGCGCCTTTATCTCATTCCCATCCTTTCCAAGGGACTCGACGTTCTCGAACTTCTTGAGCAGGTTCACGGGCCGATCAGCCTCGAGGACGTGTACAAGAAGACCAACATTTCCAAGACGAGTGTCTACCGGATATTGAAGACACTGGTGCACAGAGGCTATGTTGCGCAGACCCAGAACGGTCAGTACAGGCTTGTCGCGAGGCCGCGACGGCTTTGCTTTGGGCTGGCGGTGCAGAGCGCCGACCTACCGTTCTCGCAAGCGGTTTCGAGGAGCGTAACGGCAGCTGCGGCCGCGGCTGGAATCGAATTGCTGCAGCTTGACAATCGATTCGATACGGAAACTGCGGTTCGGAATGCGGAGGAGTTTGCGGAAAAGCGGGTAGATCTGGTGCTGGAGTTCCAGGCAGAGGAGTCGGTCGGGCCTCGCGTTGCGAACATTTTCAAAAAGGCCGACATTCCCGTGATCGCCATCGATGTTCCGCATCCGAATGCGACGTACTTTGGAGTGGACAACTTTGAATGCGGAGTCGAAGCGGGAACACTGCTAGCCCAATATGCCCAGCGCAAGTGGAAAGGGAACGTTGATTGGGTTCTCGGCGTGGGGTTCAACGAGGCGGGCAGCTTTGTGCAGAGCCGCATTACTGGAGCATTCGACGCGGTGAAACAGCGATTGAAGCATGTGCAGCCGGAACGCTTTGTGGAGATCGACGGGAGAGGATCAAGGAATCCGAGCCGGTTGGCGGTGGGCGAGTTTCTCGCAGGACATGAGGGGAGCCAGCGCATTCTTGTGGCAGCCGCAACCGATTCAAGTGCACTGGGCGTACTGGATGCGGCGCGTCAGAGCGGGCGTGAGCACGATATTGCGGTTGTGGGGCAGGACTGCATTCCTGATGCTTTGGAGGAGATGAAGTCAGGTCAAAGCGCATTGATCGGGAGTATTTCGCACGAGGCGGAGACTTACGGGCCGCGGTTGATCCAACTTGGAATTTCAATGCTGCGCGGGTATGCGGTTCCACCTTACAACTACGTGCGGCACAAGGTTGTCACGCCAGAGACGCTGAACGGGGATCAGGAATAGACGGACTCGGGAGCGTTCAGGGAAGGTAGAACACTTCTTCGAGCATGGGGAATCTCTCTCCCGGACGAAGGCCTTCAATCGGTGCGAAGTAAGGAGCCATAGCGGCTTGCCAGCGCAGGTTGACGGGGTCATTTTCGATGCGGCTCCAGGTTGCGTCGAAGTCGTCGGTGCGCAAAGCGAGGATCAGCAGGTCGTCGCGACGATAGATGGAATATTCGCTTATGCCTGCGTTCTTCAATAGAGCCAGCATCTCTGGCCACACGTTGCGATGAGCGGCTTCGTAGGCGTCGGCAGCGCCCGGACGAAGACGCAGCATGAATGCGTAGCGGCGGGGAGAGCTTTTCGGTCCTGATGCGGATGCTGAGCTGGCGGGCATTGCAGATCTCCGTTGAAGATTGAGAAAAGAAAAGCCAGGCACATGGGATGATGTGCCTGGCTGTCGTGTTTGACGTTTATTTGCTGATGGAGTAGACGCTGACCGGGCCGAGGAGGCCGGACGGCAGCAGCGGAGAATTTGCGCGGTACGGTTTGACATCCGCGAAGGTGATCTTCGTTGCTCCGGGCTGTTCGTCGCCGATGAGCCTGTTTACCCAGGCGTTCGTGACCTTGACGACAAGTTCGTTCGAACCGGATTTCACAGCAGAGGTGACGTTTACGCGATAGGGAGCGTGCCAGACGATCCCGAGGGGTTTACCGTTGACCGAGACTTCCGCAAGATTCTTCACATCGCCGAGATCTATCCATACCTGACCGCCTTTGGAAAGCGAGGCGGCAGGTACGTCGAACGACTTCGTGTAGGTTCCGGTTCCGGAGAAGTACTTTACGCCGGGATCGGAGTTGTCGCTCCACGAGGCGAGCTTGTCGAGGGTTGCGGAGTCCGGTGCGCCACGGCCGCTCTGGAAGCTGACTTTCCACGGGCCGTCGAGGGTGGCGAGATCTTTTTTCTCTCCCGCCGGAACAGTGCGGGTGCTTGCAGAGGTTGGTTTACGGAAGACTACGAAGACGCTGCCCCAGGGCTCGAGATCGAGGGGAACAGTAGTGCGGCCGTTGGTAATTTTGAAGCTGACCGGTTCGGTCTTGCCGGTTTCCGCGTGCCAGAGCTCGGGTTCCTTTCCGGCAACGCGGAAGGTCGCGTCGATCTTACTTCCATTGTCACGGCGGTTGTCAACGAAGTAGAGATCGCCATCACTGAGGCGGCGGTGCACGAATTCGAGGTGGGCATCGCTTTCGGGTTTGGTGTAGTCGAAGTCAGGTTCGACGCTCATGGAGTGGAAGACATCGCCGAGGTTTTGACCTGCGAAGACGGTGCCTTTGCCGACCTTGTGCGTACCGCTGCCGTCGCCGAAGAGATCATCGTTTAGCTTCTTGAACTCGGCTTCATCGTCGGCGAGGCTCGGGTCATTCTTAGGTTTCGGGCCGGCGATCGTTGCACCGTCTTCCGCTAGTTTGTGGATGGCGCGCAGGACCGGAAGAGACATGTGCTGGCTGTACGGATCGAGTCCGAGAAGGCGGTAGCTCATGCCGCCTTTGGTGGTGATACGGCCATTGACGACGTGCAACTCGTTGATCAATGCGTCGGCGTTCACGTAGTCGAAACCGTATCCGGCAGGAACGTCAGGGGACTTCTTGTCGAAGATGGCGGTGAGGTTGGAATCTTCGCCATAGAAGTAGATCAGGTCGGCGCCAAACTTTCCTTGTTGCAGGAGGTAGCTGGTGCGGGCAAGATAATCAACCCACACGCCGGCTTCGTTTGCCCAGGTTTCGTTGCGGTTGAACCATTGGCCGAAGGGTCCGAGCGTCATGCCGGGAGCTTTGTTGACCAATGGCTGATGAGCGGACTCGTGGATGACGAAGCGATTGATGCCGTTCAGGAATTCCTGGTCTGCTGTGGGCTTCAAGGTTGCGGGTGACCATGCCCACGGCGCGGCGGCCGCAGTCATGGATTCGGCGGCTGCGATGTTCTGACCGTAGATGTGAGCGACGGAGGCGGACTCGCGGTCGTCGGCGTTGTAGCCGTACTGAATTTTGTTGACGCCGGGAGTCTGCGTCCACATGGCGCTCATTGGGACTTCGTTATACTTCTTCACTTCCATGCCATCGGCGATAAAAGCGCGGCGCCCTTCGTGGGACTCGCCATAGTGAGCCATTCCCCACTCGTGGAGCGTGTCTTCAAGCTGGCTGTAGTGCTCGGTGGAGGTGAGATCGGCGATGGTCTTGCGGAAATCCCATAGGAAGCGGTCGCTGGCTTCGGCACTCTCGACCACCTGGCCTGTGAGGACCGGGAGCCAGGGGGTCGGATCGTAGCCTCGCAGTTTTTTGAATTGGGCGATCATGTTGTCTGTCCAGTTCTGCGAGCCGGCTTCCCAACTGTCGTTGATGACGTAGTGAATGCCTTCTTTCCCGATGAGCTCGGGCCCGACGGTTTGTTTGTAGCTATCGAGGTACTTTTCGAAGTAGTTCTTCACGAAGCGGCGGTCGAGTTTGTCGACCTCGAGGCCGGTGGCTTCGGGAGTGGCGGGGTGATTGGTGATGCCGAGCAGGGAATAGCCGAGACGGATAATGACCCAGTCGCCGGCGGGCGGCGTCCAATCGAGCTTCCCATCAGAACTCATTTTTGAGGTGAGGTCGACTACGTCGGATTTTGCGATTGCGTCTTCCTGGCTGACGGGAGGAGTAGCGAACTTGTACAGGTCGTCTTCGGGAACGAAGGCGGCCTTCTCCTCGAAGTGATCGACACGGGCTCCGGTGTGAAGCGCCATTTCGGCAACCTGGTAGTCCTTGGGAGGTGGCGGCATTTTGCTGAAGCCGAACGAAGCAGGATCGATGCCGGCGGCCCAGTCAGGGATGGGTGGCGGAGGCGTGCGTTTGAAGGTGACGCGGAAATACTTTGCGGTGACCGGCGCGAACGAGATTGTGTGCTCGGGAGCGTCGGTGGTTTCTAGCTTGGAGACGAGTTTGAAGTTCTGGCCATCGTCGCTTGATTCGAGGGCCATCTCGGGTCCTGACATTTTGGCGATCAATTGCTCGATCCAGCCTGGAGTCTTGGTCACGAAGGTGATGGAACGGATGGCCTGCGCCTGGGGAAATTCATATTGGATCCAGGAGAGGTCGCCCTCGCTGGGGATGGGAACCGGAGTGGTCTTCTCGAGATCGCCGTCAGAGAGCATCGCGGGATCAAGCGCGGTCCCGTTCGACGTAATCTTCGCGTTCAGCTTGGCGAGGCCGGCAGGCTTCTTGTATGCAATTACGGCTGCATCGGCGTAGAACTCGGGGATTTTATTCGGGCCGTCCGTGGTGCCCAGGGCGTCGCGGATGCCGATGTTCTGGAATGCTCCTGTACTGCTGGGTGGATGTTTGAGTTCGCCTGAGAATGGCTTGCCACCTTCCACCTCGGTTTCGCTCCATACGTACTTCTTCATTCCTTCTGCACCGGGAACCCACGGGCCGCCGCTTTCGCTCCAGCCGGGAGAGCCTGCGATGGCCATTTCCATCCCGTATTGATTGCCGAGGGTGATGGCGTATTTGAAGGCGTCTTTCCACTCCGGCGTCATGTAGGCGAGGCGGTGGTCGACGACTTGGGGAGTCTGCAGCGCAGCGTCGAAATTCTGGAAGCCGGCCAGGCCAACGTTGTGCATCCAGTCCAGATCGAGCTTGATTCCTTCTTTGGTGATGTTGCCATTCATCCAATGCCACCAGACACGCGGGCGCGCGCTTTGCGGCGGATTTTGGAAACCGCTCTTGAGGGAATCGGAGGAGGTTTTATCCTGCGCGCCCGCGATCATGGCGGCGACACAGAGGGAAGAGGCGAAGACTTTCAAGGCCTGGCGGATCATTACTTCTCCTTTCGCGATGGGACCGCGATTACTTGGCGGACAAACTGAGCAGGTTTGCGCACCGCTTCCTTACTGGAAGGCTGAACTGAACTTGTGCGGGAGAACTTTAGCAGGAAACCTCAACTGTTCGGAAGAGAAAAAAATTCCCAAATGAATTTTGGGCCTGGAATGTGTAGGATGGAATCTCGTTTGAAGGCTCGTGCCGTGCAGCCTGTTGTGGGCTGAAGGATGGGAGCGGAAGAGCATTGCGGGTCTCGGAGTTTCAGACCATAAACTTCTTACGAATCGCGAAATTTGTTTGCCACACCGAATGTTTTGCTCTAGTTTCTCGATTGAGTTCCTGAGGGGGTTTTTGTGAGAAGGTCTTCCATTTCATGGTCGGGCGGTGTCTTGCTCGCCGCGCTGGCGGCATGCGGGACAACTGCGAATGCACAGGAAAAGAAAACAGAGAAGGTGGAGATCGATTGGGAAAAGGTCGTGACAGTTTCCAAGTCGACGCCGACGCTGCAGGTGGTTACGAATCCCATGCTGAATCCGGGATCGCCGATCCACGATGGATCTTTCTCTGCTCTGAAGGCCCTGGGAGCAGACTATGTGCGCTATGTTCCGTGGCTGCCGTATCCGAAGATTGCTGTTGCTGAGCTAGAACCGCCGACGAAAGAGAAGACCTCTTGGGATTTCACCTATATCGATCCGGTGACCAAGGATCTGCTCTCGGCTACGGACGGGCACTCGACCATCATGAATTTCAGCACGATCCCGGCGTGGATGTTCAAGACCGACAAGCCGGTGAAGTATCCGGATGATCCGAACCAGGTGTTCTGGGATTACACGAAGGGAACCGAGCTGCGCGATCCGAGCGGGAAGGAACTCGGAGATTACTTTGGCCGGCTGGTGAGCTGGTACACGCAGGGCGGGTTTACGGATGAGAACGGCAAGAGACATGACTCGGGATATCACTATACGTTCCCGTACTGGGAAGTTCTGAACGAGATTGACTTCGAACACAACACGACGCCAGAGGATTACACCAAGCGCTACGATGCGATCGTCGAAGGCATCCGGCGGGTAAGCCCGAATACGAAGTTTATGGGATTGGCGTTGGCCGCGCCGGGAGCGAATCCGAAGTATTTCGAGTACTTCCTGAATCCGAAGAATCACAAGAAGGGCATACCGCTGGATTACATCTCGTTTCACTTCTATGCGAGTCCGGCCATGGATGAATCGCTGGATGGATGGCAGCACACATTCTTTAACCAGGCTGATGGATTTCTGGCGACAACGCGGTACATTCTGGCGATTCGGGATCGGCTGTCGCCGCAGACCAAGGTGGACACCGATGAGCTTGGCGTGATTCTGCCGACAGATGGCGTGGAGATTGCTGCATCGAAAGCGATGCCGGATCATATTCCGCACCGGTATTGGAATGCAGCTGGGGCGCTGTATGGCTACTTGTTCGTTGAGCTCTCGAAGCTTGGTGTGGATGTGATCGGGGAGTCGCAGCTTGTGGGGTATCCATCGCAGTTTCCGAGCGTGTCGATGATTGACTACAACAACGGGAAGCCGAATTCGCGGTATTGGGTTCTCAAGATGATCAAGGACAATTTTCATCCGGGAGACAAACTTGTGGGTCACAAGGGTGATGACCCGGGAGGTGTGACTGAGCAAGGCTTCATCACGCCCGAGGGGAAGAAGGTCCTTGTTGTGAACAAGACGAATTCGGAAAAGACGGTGAAAGTCGGCGCGGATCTGGCAGGGGCATCTTCTCTGACGGTGGATGAGGATACAGGCGATGAGGAGCCGCGAAGTGGATCAGTACAGAGCGATGAGTTGAAGCTGGCGCCATTCGCAGTGACGATACTGAAGGTGAAATGAATGGCGGAAACGGACCTGCGCATTGGACTGTGTGGAATTGGGCTGGAGGCCTACTGGCCGCAGTTCTCCGGGTTGCGCGAACGTCTGGATGGATACGTGCGGAGCGTGGCCGAGCGGCTGGAGCGCAGCGGCGCGAGGGTGGAGATGCTCGGGCTGGTGGATACGCCCCAGAAGGGACGTGAAGCCGGCCGCGCATGCCGCCGAGCAGATGTCGACCTGCTGGTCATTTACGTGACGACGTATGCGCTCTCGAGCACGGTGCTCCCGATGGTGCAAAGAGCACAGGTGTCGGTGCTGGTGCTCAACATACAACCGGAGGCGGCGATTGACTACGCAGCATTCAATCGCCTGCCGGATCGAACTGCAATGACGGGAGAATGGCTGGCTTACTGTTCAGCATGCAGTGTTCCGGAGATTGCAAATGTGCTGCGTCGAGCAAAGATTCCATTCCATTATGTGACCGGCACGCTCCAGGATGAAACGACATGGGAAGAGATCTCGGAATGGGTAGCTGCGGCGCAAGTGAAGAAAATTCTTGCGGAGAATCGCTTGGGGCTAATGGGCCACTACTATGGTGGGATGCTCGACATTGCTACGGATCTTACGCAGGTTGCGATCACATTCGGGTGCCATGTCGAGCAGCTTGAAGTGGACGAGTTGAGCGCACTGCGCACGGAGGTGGGCCATGCGGAGATCACGGGCCGGATAGCAGATTTCCGGAAGCACTTTGACGTGCAGTCGGACTGCGCAGAGGAGGAACTTGCGCGCGCGGCGCGGACGTCAGTTGCGCTCGACCGGCTTGTCGAAGCGCACGATCTGCATTCGATGGCCTATTACTACATGGGTAGCGGAGTTCCTGCGAACGAAGATGCGATGAGCTCGATCATTCTTGGCACATCGTTGCTGACAGCACGAGGAGTGCCGGTTGCAGGCGAGTATGAAGTAAAGAACTTGCTCGCGATGAAGATCATGGATGGATTCGGAGCGGGAGGTTCGTTCACGGAGTACTACGCGCTGGATTTGAATCTCGATCACGTGCTGATGGGGCATGACGGGCCGGGACATATTGCCATTGCAGAGGGCAGGACGAAGGTTAAACCGCTTTCCGTCTACCACGGGAAGGTGGGGAGGGGGCTTTCGGTTGAGATGTCCGTGAAGCATGGGCCAGTAACACTCCTCTCGGTGGTTGAAGACGCGCGTTGCGGATTCAAACTGGTGGCGGCGCAGGGGGAATCGGTTCCGGGCGAAGTGCTTCAGATAGGCAATACGAATAGCCACTATACGTTCCCGATTGGCGCTCGTGGTTTTGTGGAGGCCTGGAATACACAAGGGCCAGCTCACCACTGCGCTGTTGGTGTAGGGCACCAGGCGAGCCGATTGCAGAAGTTCGCAGCTTTGCTTGGGATCCCGATTTTTCAGGTCTGCTAACCTGAAAGTGAATTTGAAAATCTGTATTGAAACAAGTTCTAAATAGAACCAAATCGGCCCATTGATCCTCTTAACCAATTCGGCTCGAATCGGTTGCACAACCCTTCCATCTTCGAAACGGACCTTTGCGGATCTTCCAGCAGTAAAGGGTTTTACTGCTTTCTCACTGGTTGTTCAAACGTGGCGTAGCCGAGGTCTAGTCCGCCTCGCTTGCCAGTTTGGATCTCAAATCGATCCGGATTTTTCAAAAGAGAAACAAAATTCTACTTGACAGCATTTCTTCAGAATGGCTAATGTCGCGGTGCATTTGAATCAGGCCATTCCCGCTGAACGTGTCGATTCCCACCGGGCTCGCGCAGGTTTAAAGACACGCATTGCATAAGCCGATCAAACGCACGCCGAATTGCAAGGAATTTCAGGAGGTAAGTCGATGCGAATTCTTCGTGTCAGCGCTCTGTTGTTGCTGCTGCTTGCCATAAGTGGGACGATGTTCGGGCAAGCCGGAGCAACGGGAACGATTCTGGGGACGGTAACCGACCCATCAGGGGCAGTGGTGCCGAACGCCAAGATCACTGTGACCAACACGGCAACGAAAGTTTCCTTTCAAACGGTCACGACCAGCGCAGGCGACTACAACGCTCCTGCACTGAATCCGGGGACCTACACGGTAGGGGCAGAGGCGCGTGGATTCCAGAAAGCTGTGATCTCGTCGTTCACGCTGACCGTGAATCAGCACGCACGCATTGACCTGACTCTCAAGCCAGGTGCAGTCACGGAGACGGTTGAAACGACAGCGCAGGCGGTTGCGCTGGATACCGACACTGCAGAGTTATCGAATCTCGTCAGCCAGCAGCAGGTTGAAGATCTGCCTCTGAATGGACGCAACTTCATGCAGCTGCTTCTGGTAGGAGCGGGCGCAGTGACCGTGGGCGGTGAGCAAGGGACGATGCGCCAGGGGCAGGGCAATGCCATCAGCGTGAACGGCGGGCGTCCTGAGGGGAACAACTATACGCTCGATGGACTTGTGAATACTGATGCCGCTCTCGTAACTCCTGCGGTGATCTTGTCGCAGGATGCGATTCAGGAATTCAAGGTTTCGAGCGGGACGTATTCCGCAGACCAGGGATTCAGCGCGACGCAGATCAACATTGTGAGCAAGGGCGGAACGAACAACCTGCACGGTTCGGTGTTCTGGTTCGATCGCAACGACGCTTTCGACGCCAAGCCGTTCCCGACGGCGAACGACTTTATTTCGGGAACACCGACTGCGAACCCGGTGCTTCGTCAAAATCAATTCGGGTTTGTTGCTGGCGGTCCGATCTTTATTCCGAAGGTGTATGACGGCCGGAACAAAAGCTTCTTCATGGTGAACTACGAAGGATGGCGCATTACGAATGGGGCGCGGCAGCTGGAGAGCATGCCGAACCCTGCGATTCTTGGAGGTGATTTCTCCGCCGAAACCTATAAGGCCCCTTCAGGATCAGGGCTGCCCGGCGGCTTGCTTCCTGAATATGGCACGGCAGACTGCACCAAGCTTCTGGACCTCGGGTACAACTGTATGCCCGTCGACCCCTTAACGAATGCTCCATTTCCGGGCAACCAGATCCCGACAGCTCGTCAGACGGGTAACGTTGGCGCGGTTGCAGTCAAAAACGGCTTCTGGCAGGCTCCAACACTCCCCGGCCAGCCGGAGGGTGCTGTGAACTACATCAAGAACGTCGGGTTTCCGCTCCATCAGAATCAGCAGACGTATCGTGGAGATCAGAATCTTGGCAAGTTTGGTTCGGTGTTCTTTCGGTATACGGACGCGAACTATAACAACGAGGGCTCGTACAACTCGAGCGATCTGGTACATGGCTATGAGATCTACCAGCAACAGCAAACAAGCTGGACAGTTTCGCACACCTTGAACCTTGGGCATACGACAGTAAACAACTTCCGGTTTGGGCACCTGACAGCGAATGCACCTCAGGGTGGTCCGACAATCACCGCGGACGCGGTTTCACAACTTGCGTTGAGCGGGACGTTCACGAAATTCACGGCACTGCAGCAAACGTGGCCTAATGTCGGTTTGTCGAAGTTCGGCAGCGGCGGCGGCTCTGTAAACAGCTACAGCGGTTCAGAGGGGCCGACGTGGGAGTACGCCGACTCAGTCACATCGGTGCACGGCAAGCACACGTTTGGTTTTGGCGTGGACTATCGCCGTTGGCACCTTATCCGTAACCTCGATGATGATTTCTACGGTGACTGGAACTTCTCCGGATCAACGATTCAAAAGAACGGCACCGGCTGTCCGAACGCGACCGGGCTCTGCGGTACCGGAAACGCGGTTGCAGATATGCTGCTCGGCTATTACTCGGGTGTGGCAGGATTTGTGCCAGGCCCGTTGAGCCCGACGGATACAGCCGGCAATCCACAGGACCACGTGTTCGGCTACTTCGCGCCCTATGCGATGGATGACTGGAAGATCAGTCCCAAGCTCACGATGAGTCTGGGTCTCCGCTGGGACTTCCGTCCTGCTGCGTACGACGCAGACAATCACTTCTTCTGGCTCGATACGAAAAACGCGAACGGTGGTCTCTGCTATGCGGACAAGACGCTTACCTCAAACGGTGTAGCGCCTGGCGGGGACAGTACGAGCGGACCCATCCTTCGCTACTGCGGTTCAGTACCTCATCCGGGATCGAAGAAGCCATTTGCGCCTCGCCTCGGACTCAACTACCGCTTGACGCCGAAGACCGTGGTCCGAGGTGGTTACGGGATCTTCTTCGATTCCGCCGAGGGCCGCGAGATCGACGACTCAGCGGATATTTACCCGTACTCAATTCGCAACAGCTTGAATCCGACGACGAACCCGACGGCACCCAAGTTGAGCAACAACATGTTTCCGTCGTACTCGACTCTCGGACCATTCCCGGCATCGACGCTGACGTTTCTTGCTGTGATCGAATCGGAGAATCCGTTGAATCCGTATGTTCAATCGTGGACAGCTTCGGTGCAAAGGGAACTGGCCGCGAACACGACGCTTGAGGTGAACTACATCGGCACGCATGCGGTACATCTGCTCGACCGTCGCAACATCGCTCAGCCTTTCCCAATCCCGGATGCAAGCCTGGCATTCTGCCAGACGCAGGTGGGGGGAAAGTACGTCAACCTCGATGCAGCGCCATGCAGCAATGCAAGCCGTTTGCCTTACCCAAATTTCACCAACTTCTACATTGATAGCGACTGGCATGGGTACTCTCATTACAACGCAATGAACGTGAAGATGGAGCACCGGGCCCGCGAGCTTGCCGCTACCGTGGTGTACACATGGGCGCAAAGCAAGGACGACAAGTCTGCGGCCGCCGGCGTAGGTGCAACGGGAGCGGGCTATCAGGGCTTCATGGACAACCATCGCCCTGAATTGGACTATGGTCTTTCGGACTTTGACGTCGATCAGCGCTTTGTCGCGAGCTACGTTTATCAAATCCCGTTTGGCCGCGGGAAGAAAATCGGCGGCAACATCAATCGTGCGGCAGATCTATTGGTCGGTGGGTGGGAGACAACGGGCATTGCGACCTTCCAGGCTGGTTTCCCGTTCAGCATTACGGCGAACGACATCAACGGGGTGCTGAACAGCCAGTTCATGCGTGCTGATCGCGTTTCCGGTTGCAATCCGCATGCGAATCTTTCTCAGAAGTTCCAGCGACTGAACTTCGATTGCTTCTCGCAGCCGGCGCTGGGTGTATATGGGAATCTGCCTCGTAACACCTTCCGGCAGCCGGGAATCAATAACTGGGATATGGGGATTGGTAAGAGCTTCCATATCGCCGAGCATGTCGCATTCAAATTCAACGGCGACTTCTTCAACGCATTCAACCATCATCAATACGCAATCGGCACAGGCGCGTTGATTGGAAGCGGATCGGGAGGCGGATCGGCGATCGACAACTCGGTCAGTTCGACAACAGCTGGATTGATAACATCCGCCTCTGCATCGCGCATTATTCAGTTAAGCGGCAAGCTGGTCTTCTGATTGGCCTCCTGTAACGCTTTGGCTCCGCTGCAGCGTGCTGTGGCGGAGCTTCTGTTTGGGGATAAACTCACTTCATGATCAACTCCCGTCTCCTTGTGTTCTTTGTCATTGGTCTCTGCTGTCTGAACTCTGGCGCAGGGCAATCCAACGATGACGCTGCGGCGCGGATTGCCGCAGAGGGCCAGCAGGCAATGGCGCAGGGCCGGATGGGAGATGCGAAGGCAAGTTTCGAGAAGCTGGCAAAGCTGGAGCCGTCCGTTGCCGAAGTACATGCGAGCCTGGCAGCGATTTGCTTCAAGCTCAGGGAATATGAAGAGGCTGTTGCAGAGATTGGAAAGGCGCAGAAACTCAAGCCCGGATTACCGCGGCTGGATATATTACTTGGGCTTTCACTCTCGGAGTTAGGGCGGTCCAGCGAAGCTGTGCCGAAGCTTGAGAAGGGATTCAAGCAGTCGGCAGACTCGATCTCGCGGAGGATGTGCGGGCTACAACTGCTTCGCGCCTACTCCAACCTGGGGCGCGATGCCGATGCGGTGCAGACGTCGCTGGAATTGAACAAACTCTATCCGGACGACGCCGAGGTGCTGTATCACACGGGCCGGATCTACGGGAACTTCGCATATCTCACGATGGAAAAGCTGCAGACAGCGGCACCCGATTCCATATGGATGCTGCAGGCACGCGGTGAAGCCAACGAGAGTCAAAAGAACTATGATGCTGCCATTGCAGCATTCAATCAGGTATTGAGCTTGGATCCGCATCGACCCGGGATTCACTACCGGATGGGACGGATCTATCTCGCGCGATTCACAGAAAATCAGAAGCCCGAGGACCGAGACGCCGCGATCAGAGAGTTTAATGCGGAACTCGAAGTCGATCCGAGTAGCGGCAATGCCGCTTATGAGCTTGCGAGCCTCGCAGCGCAATCGGGAGATCGCTCAAAAGCGCGCCTAGGCTACGAGGCCGTGCTGGAGAGATTTCCGGATTTTGAAGACGCGCTGGTCGGATTAGGCGGCGTTCTGCTGGATGAACAGGCAGCACAGTCCGCGGTAGCGCCGCTCGAGAAGGCCACGAAGCTTCGGCCGGATGATGAGGTTGCGTGGTACCGGCTGGCGCAGGCAGAGAGAGCGGCAGGGAATCGCGAGGCGCAGCAGAGGGCTCTGGCGGAGTTTCGAAAGCTGCACAGTTCGACGCCGGTGGGGCTGCGCAAGCCGAGTGAGACGCAGGAAGTAACGCCCCAACAGCTTGGGAATACCGATCAGCAGTAAAGAAAGGTGATTGAGCTGATATTGTGGATCAGCTTGCGGCCATTCCAAGGCCCACAAGATTTGCAGCAGCAATGATGACGGCGACTCCTGCAAGGAGAAGACGGATCGAGCGCTTCTTGACTCCGGCCCACTCGCCCAGAGCAAGGCCCACAATTCCTCCGCAGAGAACGTAGATACTCATGTGCAACATCCAGTTCACGTAGGAAAGGTGTTGAGGGATGTTTGCGGCGCCCCATGCATAGAAGAAGAATTGGAGATACCACATGATTCCAGCAGTGGAGGCGAGAGCGGCGTTCTTTGTGAGTGTGGAGCTGTCCTGGCTCAGGTCGTTTCGCAATGAAAGGCGCGGCAACACTGCAAGCCGGATGAAGCAATAGGCGAAGTTGATGATGGCACCGCCGCCCATGATGATGACGTAGCTGGGCAGAGCGGCGTAGAGGGGATTGACGCCAAGAGCCTTTGCGGCGGTCTCCATCGGCTGAGCGGCATCGATGGCGAAGGACATTCCTGAGGAGAAGATCCCGCAGAGAACAGCAAGGAGAAGGCCGAGGCCAACATTGAATTCTTCGAGATGGCCTTTGAGCTGAACTTCTTTTTGATGCCCTGCCCAAGAGACGATCGCGACACCGATGAGGGCGACGAGGACTCCCGACATTGTGGTGAGACCGGAGCGGGTGGTAAAGAGCATCGCTCCCTGGCCATGCATCAGAGGAGGAACGAGCGTGCCTACGATGAGAGTCACGCCGATTGCCACACCGATGCCGAGTGACATGCCGAGATAGCGCATGGTGAGGCCATAGCTGACGTTACCGACGCCCCACATTGCACCGAACGCAGCGACGCGCAGGAGCAGGGAAGTTGGGACGGCTGCATAGAAGTTGTGGAAGTCCGGAAGAAGGACAAGGCTGACGCCGATGGGGAGAATCACCCAGGAGAAGAGTCCGGCAACGGCCCAGGTGGTTTCCCACGACCACTTCCTAACCCGCTCGATCGGTGCATAAAAGGATGCGGCCATGCTTGCTCCGACAATGTGCCAACCGATTCCAGCGACGACTGAAGTCATGAAGCGATTCCTTCCATGCACAGGGAAATTGCGGAGCTTTGCGTCCTTGATGATCTCTAGTTGAGCCCAACGCAGTGAGGCAGATCCGTAGACGGTCGAGGTTTGAGCTCGCAATGTTCCAAATGAAAATGTTTCCTGTTGGAAAGTAGCGAACCGGGTGCAGCCCTGTCAATTGGAATCCGAAGGGTGGGCAAGCTCGAGCATTTGCGCTTTACCAAAGTACCAAAGTCCCGGATAACCTGAGTGGCATCCGTGCCATCCGTTACCTGCCTGGGAGTGTTTTCGATTGAATGGCAAAAGTACGCGTGGTATTTCCTTCTTAGTACATCGATAAGTGCGCAGTGCAGGTGTGTTCCCCCGGTCGCGTTAAGCGAAGAGGATATATGGACAGGATGAACCGATCCCTCTCTGTGGTTCCTTATCCGATTAACAGAGCTTCGAAGGTGAAGCAGATGATGGCTGACGACAGCGCGGAGTGGGACGCGAAGTGGTTGCGTCCGAACGTAACCCGAATCCCGGTCGAGAGGCCGGTTGAAGTTCAGCAGAAGAGAGTTGTTGCTGCACCAGAGCCTGCGCGAGTGGAAGAGGCGGCGGATGTGCCGAAGGCTCCGATGTATCTGCGGGTTCTGCGGTGGCTGTTCCCCGAAGTTAACCAGCGTCGTGCAAAGCGCTATCTGACACCGAACCTTGTTGCCTACTACTGGACTGGTGGAGCACCGTTTTCATACCAGGTGGGAGACATTAGCGCAACGGGCGTTTTTCTGCTGACCAAAGAGCGCTGGGCTCCGGGAACACTCATCCAGATGACGCTGCAGCCGCAGTCAGGCAGAGTGAACAACGACAATTCGATCTGCGTGCTGTCAGAGGTTGTGCGCTGGGGCGACAACGGCTCAGGATTTAACTTCATCCTGAAGGACTATGAGAACGTGATGAACTATGGAATCCAGCCGAGCGAAGCGCAAGACCGGAAATCTGTGGAGCGGTTTCTGCAGAGAGTCGGCGTGCCGCATTGATTCTCGGATTATTGGTGAGGCAAAAAGAGCGCCGGTTACCGGCGCTCTTTTTTACTGCAGAGGGAGATTGCGAGAAACGAACCGTGCTCCGCTGATTGAGAAGCGGGAAGGTGGGCTTTCACGTCGCGCCTCAGCAACTTCTCT